>Ga0272440_1003067_pt1 | contig 12652 bp, 4 predicted proteins | sample SSMMMBAug17_FD_192440 | JGI IMG/M metagenome (GOLD analysis project Ga0272440, IMG submission 192440) | Marine sediment archaeal communities from Little Sippewissett salt marsh, Falmouth, MA, United States - SSM-MMB-Aug17 | ecosystem: Environmental > Aquatic > Marine > Wetlands > Sediment ...
GCAACAATTTTATCATCTACAACAGCAATCGTTTTTCCAGGATACTTTTCTACCAATTCTTCAAAATGTTCTGTGTACCAGCTATCCATTTTTTCTAAATCTAAATATGTTTCTTGCATATCCTTATTATATCTATTCCTTCTGGCAAAAAAAAAATGATTATTCAAGTTAAGTAGCGATATGATTAGAAATAAAAAATATTTATAAGAAAAATCATTACATATATTTTTGAAATTTTGTTATTTCAACAAAATTTTCTTGATTAGAGTGTAGATCAAAAATTTACCAATTATTTGGTACTTGTCAATAATTTTATTAACATTGCTCGAAAATGAAATACAATTATGAAATGAGGAACTTATTTTTTGAGTGTTCATTTGTCATATTATATTCATGTGACGTCGGAGCGTCGAATCTACGTTCCCACGCGAAGCGTGGGAACGAGTTCATTTGTCTTAGCCTGAAGGCTATGGAGTAGAAGTAACATTTTACAACGTTACTTCATAGGCTTAATTTGAACCCTCCGGTTCAAGGCGCGACCTTCTTCAGTCCTATTGGTTGAAATGGGAAGATCATAACCATAGCCCACATAAGATATTCTCGATGGACTGATTCCGCGCTTGATCAAATAGCTGGTAACTGCTTTTGCTCGTCTTTCTGATAATTTCTGATTATAGTTATGGCTGCCACGATTATCTGTATGGCCTTGAATTTCTGCATTCAACAATGGGTTATTTTTTAGAATCGTAACAACTTTATTCAGCGATCTGTAGTATTTTTCCTGAATGATTGACAGATTTGTTTCAAAATGGAGATCCTTGATAACCCAACATCCCATGATGTTGACATCAGCACCCAAGGGAGTCTCCTGACACCGATCAGCATTATCAGGAACACCATCTCCATCAGCATCACCAATGGCTGGTGGGCATCCATTTTTGTCTACTGTTGTCCCTTTGGGTGTGTTCGGGCATTTATCTCTGTAATCTTTGACACCATCACCATCATGATCGGTAACTATAGCGCAACCCGATTGATCCACACGTGTTCCAAGTGGCGTTTTGGGGCATTTGTCTTTATAGTCTGGTACACCATCACGATCTCTATCAAAAGGGCATCCATCTTTATTTACATGCACGCCAAAAGGTGTGTTGGGGCATCGGTCGCGATGATCAAACACGCCATCTCTGTCAGAATCTTTGGGAGATTTCTTGGATGGAGCGCCCAGGGCCATAGTAAAACCCAGCATTGCTGAAAGATTATCATGTTTTTTATCAAAGGAGATCACATGGCGAAGATCACCTCGAAAATCAATTTTTTGTGTCCAATCATAAAAAAAGCCTGCGCCATAATTGGCAAATGGGGATTCATTGTCAATATATTGATCGTCATTTAGCCACATGTATCCAGCGCCCAGAGCCAAATAGGGCACCAGACGATTTTTGGGCCATAGATGATATCGGGCATCCATTTGGGCCCAATAACCATTTAATGAATCGTTGCATGCCTCAGAAAAACAGGTTTCACAATAGAAATAATCAAATTCACCTGCTTTTCCCATCATTTCCAGGCTCAATTTTTCTGATAAATTATAGGCCAGGCCGAGGCCGATAATGGCGTCGCTTTCAATGGGCTGATTACCTTCAAAAAAGTAACCCCCTGCCATGGGACTGATATGAATGGAACCGGCCTTGATTTCACTCATGGCGAATTGCGGCATCAGGATTCCAATGATTGCGATTACTTTCATTATATTAAACAGAACGTTTGTCATAATTTTTCCTTTCTTATTGACAGCTAAAGGATCGCTGAGTTTTATTGTTATCCTCATTGGATTCCCAAATTTTGCCAGATGAATCCGCAATAACAAAAATATTATTTTTTCCGGATTTAATATTTTTGACCACTGCGGTCAAGTCGATCCACTCACCGGGATTCAATGGTTTTTCCAGAGCAATTTCAGCAATCAGACTGCCTGTGGCAGCTGGGTTTCCTTGATAAAATGATATCAGTGTTCCTTTAGGAATATGAAGGGAGCCGCCATTTCCAACTCGTGCTGTAACATGGACACGATTTGGACAATCATCTGTATTAAAACGAATGTAGGATGCTGAAATATCTTTGCACCCAAATGGGTAGATCATCTTGTTTTGTCTGAAATTGTTGTAAATTTCCCAGTTATTGATTGGAAATTGCGGAACTTGACCATTTTCATGAATATTTGTGATTGAATAAGCATGTTGATTCCAGATTTTTTTCGTATTGATCCAGAGATCATTGGCTTCCTCATACACCCGAATGCCCTGCTTGCTGCCGCTGACATAGGAATTACAGGCAAGAATAATTTCAGCGCTGTTGTCATTGTCTACATCTGCAATAACCGGCATTTCAATGAATGTTCCAGAGCCCGCTTGATCTTCATAAAGGATTTCACCTGAGAGGCCGTTGAATATGATCAATGAATTGCTATCTCTATAAACGATTTCAGACGCACCATCGCCATCAAAATCAAATGCTGAGGCACTGGTAACCGATGATGGATCTTGAATATAAGCCGTCCATAATTTACCGCCTTTGTGGTTGAAAACTGTAAATTCAGATGTACCAGCAACACCTATATCCAGTCGTCCATCGCCATCAAAATCGGAAACGAGCGGTGGACCGCCATCACCTCGGTCTGCCCCTCCTGGAGATATGAAATTTGGGCCCCAAATGATCTCACCGGTATGTTCAATCAATGAAACTTTACCGCGGCCGACCAGAACGATTTCAGGATGATCATCATTGTCAAAATTGGCAACTGCATTGAAACCATCATCCAGTTCACCAACATGCCATAGAATTTTTCCATCAGATTCGTAAACTGTTCGGCCTGCAATAATTTCCAACTGATTGTCCAGATCAATATCTGCAGCAACAGAGTTATACATCCCCATGTCTTCCTTCCCAAACATGGTGACCTGGCCGGTATTGTTCATCACAACGTTGCCAATAATCACATCAGGGACACCATCGGATTTCAGATCAGCAATACACACACTGGCTGGATTGAGCAACTGGCTGGAACTTTTCTCATCGCTGACCCATTTCAATTCACCATTATGTTCAAACACAACCGCCCATTTGTTGTCCGCCAGATCGCCCATGACGACAATAATTTCCATCAGTCCATCCATGTCAATATCGCCCAATGCTGGATTGTAACAGGGAAAAGCCATAAGATTATAACTTTCGTGTTTGATAGATCCAATAGAATAATGTTCTTTTGTCCCATCACCACTGATCACCCGAATAACACCATTTTTTTCATAACGATAGTTTTCAAAAGTGATAAAGACAATATCTGGAATATCCTTTAAATCAATTTTACCATCGTTGTTGTCATCGGTGAGATTGCCAATCATCGGTGTACACATCACCTGATTCGATTTGGGATAATCATTACGACTGCCTGTCCACTCCCAGGCCAGTTGGGGTGAGAACTGACGAACAGGGGGTTTACACTCATGGCCTTCAATACTGCTTCTGAGATTGTTGGTTTCATCTCTTTCTGGAATATCATCAAGGGGGTCGATCATCACAAAGATAATATTTTCCTTAAATGAAACTTTTCCACTTGCAGTGACCTGAATCGTAATTGAGCCTTTGCCTACTGGACCATCAGTGACTTTATATTCACCTAAGATCAAATCCGATTGATCCAACTGATTGTTCAGGTTTTGATCCTCAAAAAGTGTAATCATAAAGGGATCCAGATTCGGGCTTGTCCCTTCGTTTAGGATTGTTACACTGACTGTACCGGTGATATCCAGGCTGATCGGATCTGTGATTAGGTAACTAAAATCCATCTGACCGGGGGCCAGGTCAACCGATGCATTGGCTCTTATTTCAATGGTGTCGGGTTCACTATCCAGTTTGCCATCATTGACAATCAGTTGAATGATATAAATGCCTGGCACATCCGGTTGAAATGTTGGATTAATTTTATTTTCACTGGACAGCTGTGCAGTGCTGCCTTCGGGATTTTGTTTGATGGACCATTTGAATACAAGGGGGGAGCCATCTGGATCAGCGGATTGACTGGCATCCAATTGCACGGTTTCACCCTCAAACACAGTAATATCAGTGCCTGCCCGCGCCACTGGCTTTGAGTTTTCTGTAGAAACAATCAAGGTAAATGTGTCACTATCGATTTTGCCATCGTTAACAACCAATTGAACCACATACTTTCCAGGTAAATCCGCCACAAATTTGGGATTGGGGCCACCTGGAGAAGCCAGGGAAGCCTTGCTGTCCAGCGGTTTTGATTTCAGTAGCCATTTAAAAGTTAAAGGATCATTGTCCAGGTCAAAAGACTGGCTGGCATCCAGTTGCACAACTTGTTTGACATAAATTGGACGATTATAATCACAGAAAGCCATTGGCGGAGAATTTTTGGTTGTGTATTCCAGATTATAAGGTGCGCTGACACCTTTACCATCATTGACTACCAGTTGAATCACATATTTTCCGGCTTTGTCTGCAACAAAAGTGGGCTTTGGCGAATTGGGATCAGATAACTCTGCCTGGCTACCAGGTGGTTTTTCTAAAATGATCCAGGAATAGACTAAGTTGCCACCGCCAACACCGGGTCTGGATTCAGTGCCATCCAGTTCAACACGCTGATTAACAAAATTTTGCGATTTGAAGGTTGCTTTTGCTGCCGGGTTATCATGGACTTTGATCGTTAGTTCAAAGGGATCACTATCCATTTGGCCATCGTTGACAATTAGCTGAACAGTGTATTGACCCTTCATGTCAGCAACAAATGTGGGTTTTACCGATTTGGGGTCAGATAATTTGGCAAAGCTGCCATTGGGAATGGATGTTAATTTCCATTGACAGGTAATTGGGTCATCATCAATGTCTTCTGATTTTTCAGCACTGAGAATTACAGTTTCAGAAACACGAACAGGTTCATTGTATATGGCTCGGGCAACTGGACGAGTGTTGAGGGGAACAAACTCAATGATATCCGGCGGACTGTCGTTGATACCATCGTTAACAACCAGCTGAATGACATATTTTCCTTTTTTGTCTGGATACATATAAGGATGAGAAGTATCATTATTAAAAAGCTTGGTCTTGCTCTGATCCGGCTTATCTTTTAATATCCATCTATACGTGAGCGTAGAAGCATCAGGACCAGGCTCTGATTCAGTGCCATTTAACTCCAGTTTTTCTGTGAGTCGGACAGGTTTCACAATTTTGGCAACAGCAATGGGAGGGGCATCCAACGTAAAAAATTCATGAATATAAGGCTTGCTTGGTGCGACCCCATCGTCAACAATTAGTTGAATTACATACTTACCGGGTTGATCTGGATAAAAATAAGGACGCGGAGTATTCGGTTCCTGTAACTTCACCTGACTTTTTTCGGGTATGGTCAAGAATTTCCATTCATAAGTGAGTTCACCGCCATTTGGACCAGGCTTGGACTCACTCGCATCAAGCTGCACTTTTTGTTTAACGCGTACGCGTTTAATTACTTTAAATTTTGCAGCTGGTACACAGTTTATGCAATTAACGTCATTCTGATCACCACCACAGGCGGTGAGAATGAAACACCCCAGCAAAACAAACAAACGGACAATAATGCTCGTTTTGTTTTTCATACGAAAATCCTTTCAAAAAAAATGGGTTCACTAACCGACAGTTGGTTTATTATAATGTCGGTATCATAATGCCATTGACCAATAAATAAATAGTAACGAAAATAAATATTTCTGTCAATAATGAAAGAAACATTTTCAATGTTTTTGTCTTTTATCAAAAATTACAAACAATGGACACATCGAGGGACAACAATCTTTACACCTTTCAGGTGCATATTCTACAGCAAAGCAGAACGAACCATGTCACAACCTGGTCTAATTATTGCACTATTATCAAAATAAATAAAAAATTCCAAACCTAAAAGTTTAATATGAAAACAAACTATGCCCAAAACCATCATTAAATATATACTCTTACTTCTTTGCCTTTCAAAAAACATTGCAGCCATTGATGTCAATCATAACAACATTCCTCATCCGCATGGAATTGTGTCCATCACAACAGAAACACATGTTCAAAATGATGGTTCCACATATAATATCACAGGCGGTGTGCAGAGCGATCAAACGCTTTTTCATCAATTTCAAAAATTTAATATTCATCAAGGGGAACAGGCAATATTTCATGATAATGGTTTTGATCATACAGTTGTACAGGTCAAAGGCATTGATTATTCCTGGATCAATGGACGCTTAAAATCTTCATCAAACCATTTTTTTTTAATCAACTCAAATGGATTGTTTTTTGGTCCACATGTCAGTTTGGATCTTGCTGGTTCTTTTCATGTTAGTACGGCTGATGAATTTCAAATTGAAACGTCTACTCCGGCAAGAGATCCCCATCTGGAACAAAATCCTGTTTTATCAATGACCGAAATGGCTTCATTTGGTTTTTTGAACAATAATATTGGACCGATTCAGATAATTGGGGATCCTAATGAATCATTACCTGGTTTAAGTGTGAAAGATCATCAGATCATATCCATTATTGGCGGTGACATTCATATGAATGACCATGCAAAAATACAGGCTACGCAAGGTGATATCCACATAATCAGCGTCAAATCCGCAGGTTCGGTTCAGTTATCAAAAAGTGGCATTTATTTGCTTGACATTAACCAATTGGGAGAAATCAGTTTGACGAATGGATCGGTCGTTGATGCCAGTGGAACTGGCGGAGGAAACCTGTTCATTCGAGGGGAAAAACTGACTGTTGACAACAGTAATTTTAAGGCTGTCACCACTGGAGATATTGATGGTGGCATAATGGATATTACTGTTTCTGACATATTGTTTACAAATGGTGCATATATTGATTCATCAACCAAAAGCTTTGGCAATGCTGGAACAGTTCAAATTATTTCTTCGGGTGAGGTTATTTTTAAAGGCGAAAATGCCTATCATCAAAAAACCAACATTATGCTGCGAACTTTATCGACTGTGCCTGATGCTGGCGACGCTGGAACAATTACAATTCAGGCATCAAAGATTTCTTTTCTTGATGGCGCTGCTATTGATTCTGCGAGTCTGGGCACAGGCGCTGGCGGAGAAATACTTTTTTATGCTGATGATCAAATAACCATTGCAGGCAAAACAAAGTTGGGTAAAGGAAGCCATCTGGAGGTGGCAGCCTTAAGTTTAATGGATGATGCTGGCCCAGCAGGTAGTATTCACATGAAAGCTAATAATATTCATTTTGGCGGTGTTGCCTTTATCAATTCAACAAGCGATGGCCCTGGAATGAGTGGACATGTTGACATAAAAGCACATGAAACTTTTTCAATATATGGAGAAAAAAATGCAGACAGGGTTTCCCTAATTATTTCCGGTACATGGCTAAAAAGGGCAAATGGCGGAGCAGCCGGCTATGTCTCGATTAAAGCCAAAAATATGGATGTTCGGAATCTTTCCATTATCAATACATCCACTGATGGCGATGGCATGGGAGGAAAAATTGATATTGAGGTTACCGAAACAGCATTATTTGATGACATGTGCACCATTGAGGTGGTGACATCTTCCAAAAGAGAGCTTGCTGGTGATGGCGGCAATCTTTACTTAAAAGCCAAAAATCTGATTTTAAAAAATGATTCCACAATCACTTCAAATACATCGGGACATGGAAATGCCGGAGCAATAAACCTGGATATAATCAATGAAATACTGCTTGTCAACAGCACGATTAGTGGTGAAGTTACGATGGATAGCAATGGTGGTCAAGGCAACTGCATTAAAATCAAAGCTGGAAAAATTACACTTCTTGATAATTCTAAAATTACAACAACCAGTGCCAGTGTCGGCAATGCCGGAAACATAGAAATTGAAGCTGATTCAATATTCCTTTCAGGAAAATCATCCATAATATCCAAAACCACCAATGCCATTGGCGGGAATGCCGGTAATATTATCATTCAAGCCAGTCAACTTTCTCTAAACGATGCCTTTATTTCGACATCCAGTAAAGGTTCAGGGACGGGCGGTAGTATTATGATTAATGCGGAAAGAATAAACCTTCAGGCCAGTCAAATTACCTCAGAAAGTTTGTATGTATCAAATTTACAGTATGATACATTTCAACAACTTCAACAAAATCATTTAACCACCGGTGATATTGTTGAGTTTAAGGATGGACCCAGCCGGGTACGTTATTTTGTTTATGATAATCAACTGTTTTATATTTCAAATTTTTACCACATTGTGGATTCAATCGCTGCTATAGATGACCTCAAGAATCATTATAATTTAGAAAATGGTGATAGTGCCTGGTTGAAACATCCAGATGGCACTGTTGATCAATTTATATATGCGCGTTATGCAAAAAATAGCGGATGGTCCCTGGTAGAAAAATTGACAGATCAATCTGTTCAGCCAGTTGAATTTAGCGACATTCATCAGATATATGCCTTTGAAAAAGCGTATGAAAGTACTGAAAATCCACCATTTTATGATGGCAAACAAATGGTTTTTGTAGATCCAGAAACCAACAAAATAGTGCCATTTGTATACTGCCACGCAGCGTATGCCAACGAAGTCGGAGTCTATGTCAAACCGGTGCGTATTAACCAATTTTTGATCAAGGATCCAGGCGAACTGGATGATTTAACTCAAAAATATATTTTAGAAAATCATGCGGTTGCCATTTTACAGGATGAAACTGGTGAACTGGTCTCCACATATCTTCATCATGCAAATGAATGGATCGAAGTGAATGATATGCGCCAGTTTGACAACTCAGAAATGGTCATTGACGCACTTTTGCAAAGTGGTGATCGTGTCAATATTCAATCAAAAAATTCAAATCAAATTTTTACAGGAACTTATTGGATGGATCAACAACATATTCATACAATTGAAGATTTGAACGAACTTTCCCTTTTGGATGCTCAGGCGGGTGATATTGCCAGAATAACCGATCTTGAATCACCGATCAATGCCTACTTATTTGTTGAAAATCAATGGCAACCTTTTTTTCAATCGGGTGATGCCGGCTGTATTGAAATTAATAGCTCACAGTTGATTATTGATCATCAAAGCATTATATCAACATCAACAACAGGAAATGCAGATGCCGGAAATATTCGTCTTGCTGGCAATCAAATCAGTTTAAATCAACACTCGATGATTACATCGGAAAGCCATTCTTTGTTTGCAGGAGGACAGGCCGGTCGCGTAAAAATCTTTCAGCCAGAGCATTCTGGTCAGTTAGAGATTAATCATAATAGCGACATTTTAACAGATTCCAGCAGTTCTGGTGGTGGGATTATCACTATCAAAAATAGCCAGACGATATTGTTAAATAGTAATATTACGACAAATGTTCGAGATGGCGCCGGTCAAGGTGGAGATATCAACATTGAATCCAAACTATTTGTATTAAATAAAAGTCATGTATCTGCCAATGCCATCGATGGAGACGGCGGCGCCATATTCATTGTATCAGATGATTTTATCAAGTCGTCAGATACAATTATTGAAGCCACCTCAGAACGAGGAAATGAGGGCACAGTCGATATTAATGCCCCTGATCTGGACATTGATAGTAAAATCATAAACCTCCCAGCCGACTTTTTGGATGCCACTCGATGGATGCACACACAATGCAGCCTGAGAGACAGTGAAAATGGCAGCCGATTGATTATAGAAAAATATGTGGCACCATCGCTTTTCGATGGCTATCTCAGAAGTCCATGTCCTTGAAATTTTCCTGATCAATTACTCTTTCCACAAGTAAACTATCATATCAACAAAATTTGGCACAATAATATCTTTTAGGAAAGCTTGAAAAATAAGTTCCTTATTATTATCGTTCAACTATGGTTTTTCATGGCATGTTTATTGCCCTCTCGTTCCCACGCTTTGCGTGCTTTGCGTGGGAACGAGATACCCGACAAAATAACAAAATACAGAAATATAATAAGGAGGTCAATTGAAACAGGCGGGTGTTCCTTTTAACTTGACTGGTATTTCTTGATTATGTACACTCTCTTTGTATGTTTTTTATGGGAAAATTTAAGGAATGCTCAAAAAATAAGTTCTCATTTAGGAGGTAGACATGAAAAAATTTCATTCGTATGGTCCTGTAAATAGTCAATGTCATTATTGTTCGGATCGTAAAGAACTGGTAGAATTATGCACCAATCAACTGATTGGAAGTTCATACGAACCGGGACATTATTTTACAATTTGGGCCCCAAGGCAAACCGGCAAAACCTGGATTATTCGCCAGAGCGTTCAGCAAATAAAGAAATTATACTCAGATTCCTTTGTTGTGGGTGATATTTCGATGCAAGGATATGGCCTTACCAAACAAGATGATCCTGTTTCAGTTTTTTTTAATCGCTGCCGGAAGCAGTTAAACAATAAATTTGATTTAAACATAAATGAAGTGAATTCATGGGATCAGTGGCTTGAGTTGTTTGAGCGAAAAAGTGGTTATTTTAAAAAACCATTAATTCTAATGATTGATGAATTCGATAAGCTCCCCCATGATATTATCGATCAAGCTGTTTCTATGTTCAGAGATATCTATCTTGAAAGAGATGAATATATGCTTCATGGCCTGGCGTTAATCGGTGTTCGGGCTGTGTTGGGTGTGGATAGCAAAAAAGGTTCTCCATTTAATGTGCAGCGATCCATTCATATCCCCAATTTAACCCTTTCAGAAGTTCGGAATATGTTTGATGATTACCAATCAGAGAGCAATCAAGCAATTGAGCCGCATGTAATTGACACGCTCTATGAAAAAACCAATGGTCAGCCAGGTCTTGTGGGATGGTTTGGCGAATTGTTAACAGAAAAATATAATTCAAAGCCTGACAAAACAATTGACATGAATTTATGGTATGAAGTCTATTCAAGCGCCTGTGATATTGAGCATAATAACACTGTCCAAAATATAATCATTAAGGGAAGAACTGAGTATAAAGAATATGTTGCCAAATTATACAATCAGTCAGATATTCGATTTACATTTGATACCAACTGGTGCAACTATATGTATATGCATGGATTAATTACGTATGAAAAAATTCGCGATGACAATAAACATACAAACATTTGCCGGTTTTCATCACCATTTATCCAGGAACGACTATATAACGCGCTGGTAATTGACATAAGAGACTCACAGGATGACCGCATCCTGGCCCTCGAACCCCTTGATCTCCTGGAAGACGTTTTTGCTGCCACCAACTTCAATATTCCAGCATTGCTCAAGCGATATAAAGATTATCTCAAACGATTGAAAGAACATGGAGAAAATCCCTGGGTCAACCAGCCCCGAAGGAAATCAGATTTTCATTTAACCGAAGCTGTGGGGCATTTTCACCTGTATCATTGGCTGACAATGGCATTAAGTAAAAGATGTACAATCAGCCCGGAATTTCCAACAGGCAATGGAAAAGTAGATTTACATTTATCGTGTAAAGGCGAAAAAAAAGGATTGATCGAGGTGAAAAGCTTTGTCAATGCGTATGAAGTCAAAGATGCCAAAATTCAGGCTGCTAAATATGCAAAAAAGACGCAACATGATACAGTCACCATTGCTATGTTTGCCCCTTTTACTGATGAACACGTGCTTGAGCAACTGTCGTTAACTGAGACAATTGATGATATTCTTGTTCATGTGGTGGCCATTGGACAGGGGTAACCATAATTGGTTTAGAGGACATTCACAACAGATGAGGGAAGCTTTGCTTATTTTTTTGAACCATGATTACACTGAAGAAGATGAAGAAGATGAAAAAAACACTTTAAATTCATCAACAGAATGAACAGTTTGATACGCATATGCTTGATATTTAATTATTCAGGAGAAAAAAATGAGCCATAAATTAATTTTCCACAAGTCATTGACTTTATATTGAATATTTATCGAACAATCAGTTTTTATTTGCTTTTTATGGCGACTACGTACAAACATCCGCTGCATATACCGATAAAAATTGGGCATCACTGGCGAGGTAGTTTTTATCGATGGTTTGAAGATGAGTATTTACAAGTGACTGTGGATGCGGTTAAACAATAGTTTGAAAACAATAATAAATCATTTAGGAGATAGACATGAAAAAATTTCATTCTTATGGTCCGGTGGATGCAGAAGACCACTTTTGTGTTGAACGTCAGGAGCTTATACAAAAGTGTACAAGCCAGTTGATTGGAAACCAGAAAAAAGGGGGGCATTATTTTACAATTTGGGCTCCAAGACAAACCGGCAAAACCTGGATTATTCGCCAGAGCGTTCAGCAAATAAGGAAATTATACTCAGATTCCTTTATTGTGGGCTATATTTCGATGCAAGGATATGGCCTGACTAAACAAGATGATCCTGTTTCAGTTTTTTTTAATCGCTGCCGGAAGCAGTTAAACAATAAATTTGATTTAAACATAAATGAAGTGAATTCATGGAGTCAGTGGCTTGAGTTGTTTGAGAAAAAAAATGGATATTTTAAAAAACCATTAATTCTATTGATTGATGAATTTGATAAGCTCCCACATGATATTATCGATCAAGCTGTTTCCATGTTCAGAGATATCTATCTTGAAAGAGATGAATATAT
>Ga0272440_1003068_pt1 | contig 12648 bp, 7 predicted proteins | sample SSMMMBAug17_FD_192440 | JGI IMG/M metagenome (GOLD analysis project Ga0272440, IMG submission 192440) | Marine sediment archaeal communities from Little Sippewissett salt marsh, Falmouth, MA, United States - SSM-MMB-Aug17 | ecosystem: Environmental > Aquatic > Marine > Wetlands > Sediment ...
TCAGATTCCCAGGCAACCACACGGCTTACTTTAATTCCAGGCATATTCAATTTGTTATCCAAAGCTGTTGCAATGTATCGTGCGATATTTTCTGAAGAAGGGCTGTTTTCTTTAAAAAAGGAAATATCATTTAAAAAGTGATGATCTAATGAATCAAGTATTTGATCGACTTCTTTTTTTAATATTGCAAAATCAATCATCATACCAGATTTATCTAAATGATCTCCCTGAACAATCACTTCAATTTTCCAGTTATGACCATGAAGATTTTCGCACTTGCTCTGGCTCAGTAACAATTGATGTGCTGCTGCAAATTTTCGAATAATTTTTAGCTCATACATATTTATCCGCCTTTAAGAATTTTTTTCAATCGTGTGGTAATTTTGTTATCTTCAAGTTTTGCATATTCACGCAACAACTCTTCCTGTTTGCTGCTGACACTTGTTGGCAGCTTAACCTGAATATGTGCAATCATATCGCCCCTTCCATAGCCTTGTAAAGAAGGAATGCCCTCGTTTTTCAATCTAAAAACATCTCCAGGCTGTGTTCCTTTTGGTATTTTGAGGGTTGTTTTTGCTTTTAGGGTAGGCACTTCAATTTCATCACCTAAAATAGCCTGAACAAATGAAATAGGTACTTTGCAAATAATATCAGTATTTTTTCGTTCAAAAAGATCATGGGGGGTCACATGAATAAAAATGTATAAATCACCATTGGGGCCCCCTTTTAAACCGCCTTCCCCCTCATTTGTTAAGCGTAAGCGGGAGCCATTATCCACACCTGCTGGAATTTTGACCGATACTTTTTTATTCACACGAATCTGCCCATTGCCGCGACAATCAGAACATGGATGCGATATGGTTTTCCCTTCACCGCGACAATGTGGACAGGTTGTCCGAACAGTAAAAAAGCCCTGACTTCGAGACATTTGCCCCGTCCCATGACAGGCATGACAGGTTTGGGGACTGGTTCCGGGTTCGCTGCCACTTCCCTGACACTTATGACAAGAATCCATTTTTGCAATTTCAACTTCTTTACTCGTACCAAAGGCAGCTTCCATAAAAGTTAAGTTTAAATCATATCGAAGATCCGAACCGCGCTGCCCTCCGCCTTTTGTACGACGTCCAAAGCCAAAAAAATCTTCAAAAATATCTCCAAAACTTGAAAAGATATCTTCAAAGCCGCTGAATCCTGAAAAGCCGCTTCCCTCTAAACCTTCATGACCATATTGATCGTAAATTTGTCTTTTCTTAGGATCTCGCAGAACTTCATAAGCCTCAGAAGCTTCTTTAAATTTTTCTTCCGCTTCTTTATTATTCGGATTACGATCAGGATGATATTTTAGTGCTTGTTTACGATATTTTGCTTTTATTTCAGTATCGTTGGCTTCCCGACCAACTCCGAGTACCTCATAATAATCTCTTTTTGTCCCCATAATAGTTACCCAATATAGTTTTTTTTAATTTTCCGCATTTCTTGCATGACTATACCAAGTATGATAGAGATGACAAGTGTATGCAGATAACTAATTTTTTGTATTATTAAATCGCCTGGTTTTTAATTATCTTTGTTTTTATTTTAATGCACGATTTGAGGATGTCAATGGACAAACATGAACTCCCTTTTATTCAAGATATGTTTGAAGCAATCGCCCATCGCTACGACTTTCTAAATCGGGCCCTCAGTCTGAGACAGGATATGATGTGGCGCAATAAACTGGTTCAGACACTTGACGTATCAAATAATGAAAACATATTAGACGTTGCATCAGGCACAGGTGATGTTGCCCTGGCAATCAACAAACAATACCCATCTGTGCATATTCATTGTGTTGATTTTTCGGTGAATATGCTTCGATTTGCCTATCAAAAAAAAATGACATCCCATCATTCAAATCTGTTTATCGCCTGCGCCGATGCATTTGAATTACCCTATCCAACTGATTATTTTCACGCTGCAACCATGGCATTTGGAATTCGAAACATTGTCAAGAAACAGAAACTATTACATACATTATACCAACATTTAGTTCCAGGTGGACAATTATTGATACTGGAATTGACTGTGCCTGAAATGAAAGTGTTACAAAATTTATATTTACTATATTTTAAAAAACTGCTACCTATGATTGGTCGAATGGTTTCAAAGAACAGTTTTGCTTATGATTACTTGCCAGACTCTGTTGTCTCATTTCCATCTTCATTGGCATTTTCACAAATGATGAATAAAGCTGGATTTATTGAAGTGAAATGGTTACCGATGACGAGTGGGATCTGTACCTTGTTTTTTGGCAGAAGGCCACAATTGACGAGATAAAGATTGAAAAGAATATGAAGGATGCCAGATAATCACGCATTAAATAATGATTTGTTAGAAAAAGACAGGTAGAACCATTATGAATTTTTTTGTATTACTTATTTCACTTTCTTTTCTATACGTACCTGGAGTCACGTTTGCACAGGATTTACAATTATCTATCAGTTCGTCTCCTGTTGCCGGCGATTTGTATTTGGAGCACTCCTTTGATGTTGCCATTTTGAACGCTCAAACGCCCATATATTATGTATGGGATTTTGGTGATAATCATGTGTCATTTGACGCAAACCCTGTTCATGCATACGAGTCTCCAGGGGAATATCGTGTATGGCTAAATGTGATGGATGCTGATGGAAAAACAGGTAGCGTCATTCATCGGGTGATCGTGCGTCATGATATTTTTCAAAAGGATCAACAAAGAACCTATCGTTATTTAAGTGCCATTCAAGCCAATTGCATTTATTGGGATAAATTCAATCAAAATACAGCATGGATTGGTTCCCAGGGGGGACTGATCCGGGTGAATTTTGAAAATGGCTTTCAACAATACTACCGAAATCCATTGCCATCAGGGACAGTACAAGATATCTGTCAAATGTATGATCAAAGTTTATGGATTGCCACAACCGGCGGCCTTGTTCAATTCAACGCACTCACGCTTGAATGGAATACACTGCATGCACTGAATTCAGGTCTGACTGAAAACAATGTTGCTGCACTGGCAGTTTCTGGCAATCGAAAAAAGCTATGGGTTGGAACAATGGGAGGGGGCATTTTTTGTTGGAATGCACTGAACAAAACGTGGACCGAATATTCAACCCACAATTTCGAACTACCAACGAACAATATCTGGGATCTCACTGTTGATAAGCAAGACAATATTTGGGCAGCAACACATCGTGGTCTGTTTTTCTTGAATCCATTAACAAACAGTTTGAATATTTATCACACAAAAAACAGTCATCTGCCAGATAATGTCATCAATGTTGTGACCAGTGATATTCATGGTCATATCTGGATAGGCACCTGGAATCAAGGGCTTGTAAGATTTAACCCCATAAATAACGATTGGAAACAATATACTTTAAACAATAGCCCGCTTGTAGACAATTTTGTAACCCATCTGACATCATCTCCAGATGGGTATATCTGGATTGCAGCAAAAGAGAATGGTCTGCTGTGTCTGAATCCAGAGAATGATTTGTGGCAAACACAATCGGCAATTTGTAGAAGTCCTTCAAGTCAAGTGTTCTCCAATATAATATCAACTGATGAAAATGATTTGATTGTCAATGTCAATGATTCACTGATTAAAATGGACGCAAATGGTCACTGTCAGTTTCATACCCAACTCATTCATCGACACTTACCCGAAAATTCCATTTCTTGCTTAACGCAATCCGTTCATGGAGATATATGGATCGGGTTGCGTTACAAAGGTCTTTTTCAATTGTTTCCAAAAACACAAGAATGGCAAACCTGGACTCCCATGAACAGTCCCTTGCCATCTTATGATATCCGACATATTCATCATTTGAGTGGGGGCAAAATTGCTGTTGGTACTGCCAATGGCCTTGCCTTGTATGATACAAATTCGCGCCACTGGACAATATTCAATACACAAAATAGTGAGCTTCCACATAACACAATTATGCATATTTATTATGATGCCAACGCGACACTGTGGATTGGTACAATGAATGGTGTTGCAAGGTTTAACCCGGCAACATTTAAATGGAATACCGATGACGCAATCACAGGTCCCATCACTTGTTTGGCACAAACCACAGATGGTCGTATTTGGGCAGGTACAGTGTCAAATGGATTATTGGAATATCACCAATCAGATCATACATGGATGCGTTATCATCAGTCCAATAGTGATCTTCCAGAAAATCATATTCACTCTATTATCGGCGGACAAAATAGAAAACTTTGGATTGGTCTGGCTTCTAAGGGACTATCTTGTTTGGATTTAGACACAAATCAATATGATCATTTTCATGCAGATAATACTTCATTGAAAAGCAATACGATTACTGCACTTGCTGAATCACAATCCGGTGTTCTCTGGATTGGCACCGATGATTGTCATTTATACCGATTTCATCCATTGACTCATGAATGGCATACGATTGCCTTGAGTGAAAATGAATCAGACATATCTTCTATCATGGATATTTACGTTGAAAGCGAAGATAACCTGTGGGTTGGAACGAAAGAAAATGGATTATTGCATATCTCCTGGCCTCAATCTCTTGAAAGTCCAGGAAGCGTAATTATCGTCGATAATTCACATAGTCGATTTTCAAAAGCGGATCAGTACTTGTTGATCCAACATATATATCAGACCTTTGCTGAAAGAAATTTTCGTCACAAAGATATCTCGTTGATGACATTCGCACAAGAAATAGATATTAATGGCGATTATTGTTCAGATCCGGTTATTGATCATCTGCCTGATCCGAATCGCATCATTGAAACAATTACGCAATGGGCATCAGAAAGATATGAACAAAACAAACCTTTGTTTTTATTTCTATTGGGACAATGGTTTCAACATACCACAGATCAAGAACAATCATATTTTATTTCCGAAAATTCATATCTAACAGTATCGCAACTGCATGATGCAATCAGTATTTATGAACAAAAAACAAGCGGCGAGGTGATTGTCATTATTGATGGAAAAGGTTCCGCTAGTCGTTTAGGACATTTATCATCAAAAGGACGAGTTGTTATCCTGAGTGATTCAGATCCTTTAAATCAAGAGAATGTTTATGCATCATTTTTACCCGGTTTTTTAACTCAAATATCGAATGGCCAGTCAGTATATCAATCGTTCATTGAAGCAAAAAAGCAGGCATCCAATTGGATGTATCATTCGGCCACTCCGCTACTTGATGACAATGGTGATGGTGTTTATACCGAACTTGATGGTTCGTTTGCCAGGCAGGTGCAAATCGTATCACCTCATACAAATTATTTAGAACAAGGCATTCAGGATGTTCTTTTGTCATCGGTGAATGCAGATGGTGTTTCTATTACGATTTTATGTAATTTACCTTTGGCCCAAATAAAGGCACATCTCATTTCATTATCAGACGACAATACATCAATATCAATTTTCCCCCTTGAAACCTGTCGGATTTCATCATATTGCGGTTCAACTCAGGGCACCATACCTTCAGGTAATTATGAATTGATTGTCATGGCAAATGATTATCAAGGACATATGATCGTCTCTGAACCAAAGATCGTTCAAATTGGTAGCCAGGATACTGGAAGTATTTGGGGAAAAGTAAACTTAATGCTTGGGACGCATGAGATTTCTTTTCAACGTACAATGCTTTCAGTCTATTTAAAGAATACAGATTGGCAAAGCATGATTCATTCGGATGGAACGTATTCAATGTCGAATATACCAGAAGGGACTTATGAAATGTACATAGATGGCCCAGGTTTCTCCATATTGTTGTCAGACAATATGAATGTCAGTGCAGGTACGATCAATCAAGTCGCCCCCATATCTGTTGATATTGCCAGCTCATGGTGTTCAATGGACAATGATTGTGATGGGAAAACCGATTTAAGAGATGTCATCTATTTGTTGAAAGTATTGGCTGAGTAAGAAAATCCTATGTTTAAGGAATACTCGAAAAATAAGTTCCTCATTTCTAAAAGAGTCAATTCTATTCATTTTGAACCTGGATTACACTGAAGAAGATGAATAAGATGATTTAAAAGTGTCTTATTTCATCTTATTCATCTTCTTCAGTGTAATCCAGGTTCAAAATGAACAGAATTGACTTTTTCTGAAATGAGGAACTTATTTTTTTTGCATTCCTAAATAAATGATGAAGCTAAAAAAAAAGGAGGTAAGAACATGGATAAAATTTTAAGAATTAACATGAGCGGCCCCCAAGGGCCAGAGATATCCCAGACCACTGTTCAAGGATATGAAGGTCTCGGTGGAAGAGCGATGACTTCTGCTGTTATTTCAAAAGAAGTTTCACCAATTTGTCATCCGCTAAGTGCAGATAACAAACTCGTGATTGCACCCGGATTAATGAGTGGAACAGCTGCAGTAATGTCCGGCAGACTATCCATTGGCTGCAAAAGCCCATTGACCGGAACAATCAAGGAAGCCAATGCTGGCGGGCAGGCGGCATTAATGCTGGCCAAACTTGGTTATGCCGCAATTATCCTTGAAGGTAAACCAGAAAGTGATAACCTTTATAAAATTGTGATGAATAAAGATAATGTTACGATTGAAGTGGATAATCGTCTGAAGTTGCTAGGAAACTATGATCTTATTTCAAAAATGAATAGCGAATATGGCAATAACGTTTGTTGCATATCCATCGGGCCAGCTGGTGAAATGAAAATGAGCGCTGCATCTGTTGCTGTAACAGACAAAGAGCAAAGACCGACACGTCATGCCGCCAGGGGCGGGGTTGGTGCTGTTATGGGGGCGAAAGGTGTTAAAGTGATTGTGATCAATGATGATGGATGTCCGATGCGTCAACCCAAAGATCCGGAAAAATTCAAGGCTGCCAATAAAGAGTTTGTTGCCGGTATTAAAAAACATGCTGTTTCAGGTGAGGGACTGCCTGCATATGGTACAAATGTATTGACCAATGTGGTCAATGAAGCAGGTGGATATCCAACGCTTAATTTTAAAATGGGCAAATTTGCAGGTGCTGCAAAAATTAGTGGTGAAACACAGGCTGAACTTGAAATCTCAAGAGGGGGTAAAGCAACGCATGGCTGCCATACTGGATGTGTGATTCAATGCTCGGGAATCTATAATGATAAGGATGGAAATTACGTAACCAAACAGCCAGAATATGAAACTGTTTGGGCACATGGTGGTAATTGCGGCATTGATGATCTGGATGCCATCGCGCAAATGGACAGGCTTGATGATGATTATGGAATCGATACAATCGAAATGGGAGTAACCATCGGCGTGGCAATGGAAGCAGGCTTGATTGAATTTGGTGATGCTGAAGGCGCGATCAATCTTGTCAAGGAAGTCGGTAAAGGTACACCGCTTGGCCGAATTTTAGGAAATGGTGCGGCTTTTACAGGAAAAGCGTATGGCGTTGAACGTGTTCCTGTTGTTAAAGGACAGGCTTTGCCTGCTTACGACCCAAGAACCGTTCAAGGCATTGGTGTCACTTATGCAACATCCACGATGGGAGCTGATCATACATCAGGATACGCTGTTGCGACGAACCTCTTGAGTGTTGGCGGCAGTGTTGATCCACTTAAACCTGAAGGACAGGTGGAACTGTCGAGAAATCTTCAGATATCAACAGCTGCAATTGATGCAACTGGAATGTGTCTTTTTATTGCATTTCCGATTCTGGATCAGCCAGAAACCTTTCAGGCGCTGCTTGATTTGATCAATAGTTTTCATGGAATAAACATGACTGCGGATGATGTCATGGCACTTGGAAAAAATATTCTAAAAAATGAAAAAGACTTTAATTTACGCGCAGGATTTGTTTCCAGCCATGATCGTTTGCCTGGATTCTTTATCAATGAAAGCCTTTCACCTCATAATACGACATTTCTTGTGTCTGATAAAGAACTGGATGAAGTCTTGAACTAAAACATACGATGCCCATTACAAGGCACAATATCTTAATTATTGATATTGTTCGTTTTGAGGTAAATGTACTGTAGAGACGTCGCATGCGACGTCTCTACACAACCTTGTTTTTTGTTCGTTCAAGGAAATAAGATTTTTTTATTTTCAGAGCATTCCGAAACTAGTTGATACGATGTGCTCCCGAGTTATAAAGCGTTTGAATGACATTTTGGATACTTTTTTCGACACTTCCCCGAAAACGAAATCCTGTATCCATAAATCGTTGGTTTGAAACTTCATAGGATAACTGGTTCATTATTTCGGAATCGGTATATGATATTTCAACATGATCCAACACGTTACAAATAATATCGAGGACATCATTGAGCGACATATTCTGGGTTAAAATATTATAAATCCTACCATCAAACAATTTCTTCTTGATAATATGAATGATGGCATTAACCGCATCTTGAAGTGTCAGATAAGGACGTTTTTGAAATTGAGCTGTTCGCAAAACTGACATGGGTTGTCCCATTACACCCTGCCAACATAATCTGTTGATTGTTGTATTGAATCGCGCACCAGGCGAGATGCCGCATACTGTACCTAAACGACAAATACAATAATTTAGTCCACGTTCTTTATAATCGGATAGTAAATTTTCTTCTTTTAGCTTGGTTTCAGCATATGGACTTTGGGGTTTCAGTTGTTCATCCGAACAATTTTCATCCATAATACGAGACTGAGATCCATAAACACTCGTTGATGACGTATGGATGAGTGGAATATGATGCTTTCGACATAGTCTGGCAATTATTTTCGTCCCTGAAAAATTGGATTGAGCGACCTTTTCACGAATATGAAAACTATAGGCCGCATCTGTAATTGCAGCCAGATGCACAACAATATCCGCATCAATTAAATACTGTTTTAAATCAACATGCGTGATATCCGCTTCTATGAAATTAAAGTTACAATGTTCAGACAGGTCAAATAGTGAGCAGTATCTGAATGTTGAGAGGTTATCAATTAAAGTGATATCAGAACCGGGAAAATGTTTGGGAATCACACGGATTAATCGAGAACCGATATGTCCAAGTGCACCAGTTATAATAATTTTCATTTTTTCACCACATTTCGTGATAACTGAATTGTTTCATTCGTTTAAAGGAGTAAAGCCATCGTTTTACTCCTTTAAACAAAAAAAATGATAATTATGCGTTCTTTTCTTCTTTCGCTTTCTCAATAATTTTCTCAGCAAGCTGGGCAGGTACTTCTTCATAATGGGAATATTCAGAAATAAATGTCCCACGTCCACCAGTCATTGAATTGAGATCCGGTGCATATGTCAGCATTTCAGCCATTGGTGCATGTGCGTTGATAATTTGATTTTTCCCTTTACTGTCCATGCCGAGTACACGACCCCGACGATTTCCATTGAGGTCTCCCATGATATCACCCATGTATTCATCGGGTGTAATGATCGTGACCTTCATGATTGGTTCAAGTAAAATAGGATTGGCCTGTTCCGCAGCTTTTTTAAATGCAAGTGAACCCGCAATTTTAAATGCCATTTCAGAGGAATCCACTGTATGATATGTACCATCATCAACTGTCGCTCTAAAATCAATACATGGATATCCTGCCAATACACCTGAAACTGAAGCTTCAACAATCCCTTTTTCAACCGCCGGAATAAACTGCCTGGGTATCACACCGCCAACTATTTTATTGACAAATTCAAATCCGGAGCTGCGCTCCAGTGGTTCCATTTGAATCCAGCAATCGCCATATTGACCATGACCACCAGACTGTTTTTTATGTTTACCTTGTACCCGCACTTTTTTCTTAATTGTTTCACGATAAGGTACCTTTGGCAAATTGAGCAATACTTCAACATTAAACTTGCGTTTAATTTTTTCAACAGCACTCTCAATATGAAGTTGTCCGCGCCCGGAAAGAAGGATTTCTTTTGTTTCAGAATTTCTTTCAATCTTTAATGCGGTGTCCTCTTCTTTAAGACGTGTCAGGGAAGACATTATTTTATCTTCATCTCCCTGTGTTTTTGGCTGGACTGAATACGTGATAAGCGTCGGCATGGGGGGGACTGGTTCAAAACTAATCTTCTTAGCGTCATCGCAGATCGTATCACCTGTTTGGGTTTCCTTCAGTTTTGAGAATGCGATAATTTCTCCAGGTATCGCGCTTGTAATCGTTTTTTGATCTTTGCCACAAATGCGTAACAATTGGCTGAATCTTTCCTTACACGACTTGCTTGTGTTAAAAAAGGAACCATCCTTTCCCAATGTTCCTGAAATAACACGACAAATTGTTAATCTACCTGCATAAGGATCGGCCATCGTTTTAAAAACAATGGCTGAGAAAGGCGCGTTCGGATCTGGTAAGCATTCGATTTCTTCATCAGAGTCAGCTATTTTTCCTTTGCGCGGTTCCTTGTCTTCTGGTGAGGGCATGCATTCGGTCACAAAGTCTAAAATTTTATCTACGCCAATGTTTTGCGTTGCAGATGAAACCAGAACCGGAACAAAATTGCGATTGATCGTTCCAGTTCGGAGCGCCTGTTTGATTTCATCATTGGACAAGGTTTCGCCTTCAAGATATCGCTCAACGAGTTCATCGTCAGCCTCAGCAACACTTTCAATAAATTCTTCTCTGGCAGTTTCGGCATCATCCTTGAATTCATCTGGAATATCACCTGCAACGGCTTTCCCATCAGAATATGTATAAGCTTTCATATCTATCAGGTTGATCAGGCCTTTGAAGTCCGCTGCTGTTCCAAGGGGTAATTGGACAACTAAAGGACGAATATCCAGAGATTCTCCAATATCGGAAATGGCTTTTTGAAAATTTGTATTATCGCGATCCAGTTTGTTCAAAACAATCATGCGTGGAGAATTGTATTCATCGGCAAATTCCCAGGCTTGTTCAGTTTGAACCTTAACACCATCAATTGCATCCACAACGAAAAGCGCAGCATCAGTGGCCATCAAACAACTCTTGGTGTCATTAAAAAAGTTTTGGTCGCCCGGTGTATCTACAATATCAATTGCATGTTTTTTCCAGGGGATTTGATGAAAACCGGCATTAATACTGGTCTGGCGTTTCACTTCTTCAGGTTCAAAATCCATCACCGTGTTACCATCTTCGACTCGACCCAGTCGATTGGTCAACTTTCCATTGTAGAGCATGGCTTCAGCAAGGGATGTCTTTCCCGCGCCACCATGTGCTACAATGGCGATATTCCTAATTTTATCAACAGTTTCACTCATGAATACTCCTTTTATGCAAGGTTATCATTCCTTGCGCCATCAAAAATATGGATAAGAATTTGGCTTATCCAAAAAATTATTTATAATATTGTGAAGATCTTATCATGCAATCGCAAGATATATGCGCCGCATCGGTTTGTTGTTTTAGCAAACCCAAAAAAGTATCTTCAATCAATACAATGAAAGCGTTGTTTATTGATGTTCTGAAATCAGTTTGACAAGACGATCAACATATTCTTTTCCTGGCAGATTTTTCTTTTTCGTCTTATCAATGAAACTATACATCACTGGCTCGACTGCTTTTTTCCATCGGTCGGCTTCTTTATCGGTCAAATTGAAAATATGGTTTTTATGCTGAAGTGCAAAGTCGCGTCCTTGATCGTCAAGGGCATCCCAGGCAACGCCATGAACATCAACCCATTCTCGGTTTACACTTTGAATGATTTTCTGAATGTCAACAGGCAGACTGTTCCATTTGTTTCGATTCATGACAACAAACATGGATGTTGTATACCCAATCTGTTTGCAATTGGTTGTATATCGAACAACTTCAGCCTGACGCCACCCTTTGAGAACTTCCATTGGACCAAATGTGCCTTCGACAACGCCTTTCTGAAGAGATTCATATGTAGACCCCTGTGGCATGGCAACAGGAACTGCACCAAGCGCTTCAACAACTTTGGTGCTTAAACCGGTGGACCGAATCTTTAATTTGTAAAGATCCTCCAATTTTTGAACTGGTTTTTTGGTGTGAAGCAAACCTGGACCATGGGCATGTAAGTACATCAACTGGACATCTGCGAGTTCCTGAGGCTTAACCTGTTGATAAAATGCATTCACAACACGTGATGCGGTCAACCCATTGGGATATCCCAATGGCAAATCCGCAGCTTCCATAACAGGAAAGCGACCGCGCGTATAGGCAAAGCATGACATTCCAATGTCTGTGATACCTTTTACCACACCATCATAACACTGGTTGGCACGGGTCAATGCGCCACCAGGAAATACTGTGATTTTAACCTGTCCATTTGTTTTCTGTTCGATTTGTTTTGCCCAGGCAATAGCAGCCTTACATTGTCCATGTGTCGCTGGAAAAAAAATACTGTACGTTAAACGATAGGTTTGCGCCATTACTGGACTGACTGTTTGCACCAAAAGAAAACAAATTGCAAGTGCGATCCAATACAAATGTTTGTTCATAACAGATCCTTTATTTAAAACAAGTTAATCTTAGCCGATTAAAAAACATATTTATCAATCGACAAACACAAAAATTACAATTGTATCATGAATATTATATTATGAACAGAAAAAAATATCAGGTTGGCAAAACAGAACGTATCTGTCAATTTTGAATTTTTTTAGCGCCGACCAGTTTTTTCATATCCCGACAATGGGCTGATGAATTGGTTATCATGATATGCGGTTCGGTTTGAT
>Ga0272440_1003069_pt1 | contig 12648 bp, 9 predicted proteins | sample SSMMMBAug17_FD_192440 | JGI IMG/M metagenome (GOLD analysis project Ga0272440, IMG submission 192440) | Marine sediment archaeal communities from Little Sippewissett salt marsh, Falmouth, MA, United States - SSM-MMB-Aug17 | ecosystem: Environmental > Aquatic > Marine > Wetlands > Sediment ...
TTAAAGATAAAAGGGGAAATTATTTTTCGAGTATTCCTAACACTAATAATGCTCTGATAATAACGTACCAAATTTGCGTTAGTCCATCAATTCATGAATTTTTATACATGTACGACGTGTCTGACTTGTCGGATTGGACAAGTTATTTTTGAGCATTCCTAAATTCAATACAATCATAATTTTACTCCTGTGAATTTGACTAGAAAATTGAAAAAAGCTATATTTTAAGCAAGTATTATGCCAAGTATTATGCCAAGTATTAATTAAATATGAAATAAATATTCCTCCTCAAAGGCTCTGTAGAGAAATAATTTGTCGCATTGGATTCTTGACACGATGATGAATTATGGAAGACTTCATTTCCGAGAAATAATGCATGATCGTTCCTGAAAAAAATATTTAAACTATCTTTTCAGTGCAATACAAATACCATGAAGAATAAAAGTATATATCTTTTTTCCACGCGAAGCATTTGCCAAAACAATCTAATATTTTTCAAGTGTTGACATCAGGCATAATGAAGATTATTAGTATGAAACATGAAAATAACAAATTTTTAAAGATGGAGGGTAAAAAAATGCGTAAAAAAATGAATCAGAATGTTTTAATCAGCTTGTTAGGTATTGTACTTTTTATTTGTGGATGCGGTGATTCGCAAATGGTTCAGGCGCGATCTTATGAAAGCATACAGATGGTTCCTGCCAATTTTAGTAAAATTGCAAAAATTGCACGCCAGGGCGTTGTAAATATTCGAACCGAAAAGACAATCAAAGGCGGGGGGCGCGTATTTCGGTATTTTTTTGGTCCCAAAGGAGAGCAGCAAAATCCTTTTGGTAATGACCATTTTGACAACTTTTTTGATCGGTTTTTTGGTGAAGGTGAGGATGAAGGTTCTGGACGTGATTACAAACAACGTAGTCTAGGGTCCGGTTTTATTATTGATAATGAGGGATACATTGTTACCAACAATCATGTGATTGAGGATGCGGATGATATCAAGGTCAAGCTGGCCAATGGAGATGAATTTGATGCAACTGTTGTGGGACGCGACCCTAAAACTGACCTTGCACTTATCAAAATCCCAAAATCAAGGGATCTCAAACCCATTCCCTGGGGGAAGTCAGAAGATATGCTGGTTGGTGACTGGGTGGTTGCTATAGGCAGTCCCTTTGGTCTGGAACAAACAGTTACTGCCGGAATTGTCAGTGCAAAGGGCCGAACCATTGGATCAGGACCTTATGATGATTTTATTCAGACAGATGCTTCCATTAATCAAGGCAACAGTGGGGGGCCACTGCTTAACCTAAAAGGCGAAGTGATTGGTATCAACACTGCGATTATTGCAGGAGGGCAGGGGATTGGATTTGCCATTCCCACCAATCTGGCGCATGGCATTATTGATCAATTAAAAAATGAGGGTGAAGTTACACGCGGCTGGTTGGGTGTGGGCATTCAAAATCTGAGTAAAGAAATGGTAGATTATTATGGCCTGGACAGCCAGGAAGGTGTGCTTGTCAGCCAGGTTTATGATGGCGATCCGGCTGACAAAGCCGGGATGAAGTCACAGGATATTATTGTTGCTGTTAATGGTAAGAAAATTTCAGATACCCGTCAGCTATCCAGAATTATAGCTGAAACATCTGTAGGCACAGAAATTTCTGTTGATGTCCTTCGCGATGGCCGGAAAAAAAATCTAAATGTTGTCATTGCAAGGCGTGATGATTCTCGCCTGGGCGATCTATCTCCTGACACTTCACATCGCAAAAACTCATTGGGACTTCGAGTTGAAGATTTAAATGAACATCTGGCATCCCGTTTTCAATTAAAACCAAACGAAAAAGGCGTCATTGTCGTAGATGTTGATCAAAATGGAAGTGCGGCTGAAGCGGGTATTCAAGCCGGTGATATTATTGTTGAAATCAATCGAAAGCCAGTTGATTCAAAGGATGATTATCATAAGATCGTTGATTCTGTTGAGAAAGGCAATGAATTGAAATTTTTTATGAAACGTCGAAATGGGTTTCATGTCATAAAGTTAGAAAAATAAAAGGAACGATTATGTTTAAAGAACCAAGAAGTGAATTGCTGTTTTCATGGTCAGATTTGGGAGATATTGAAGCAGGTCGTCCCAATCTAGGGACAACAACACATGTCGCGGTGTATCGCCTGATGCAATACACCATGCGAGATGTTTTGATTAAACGCTATGATCCGCAAACAGCCTCACATATTTTATATGAATCAGGCAAAAGTGCGGGGATGAGTTTTTGCACAAATGTTTTGGATACAAGTAAGGAATTAAATGATTTTGTTTCGGATCTTCAGGATGCATTGAAAGAATTTGGCGTTGGAATCTTACGCCTTGAAAAGCTTGATCTGGAAAACAATTCGTTTGTTCTGACTGTTGAAGAAGACCTGGACTGCTCTGGTATCCCAATGATCAATGAGACAATTTGTGATTATGATGAGGGCTTTATTGCTGGTATACTTGAAGGATATACTGGTAAACCTTTTGATGTTAATGAAGTCGATTGCTGGGCTACCGGTGACAGGGTTTGTCGTTTTGAAGCCAATCAAGTGTCTTAGGAGGATTAAGCCATGATTGCTGTGGTCCAACGGGTCAAACAAAGTGACGTCACTGTGGCTGGTGAGTCTACCGGCCGCATTGATCAGGGGTTGATGGTTCTTTTAGGGGTTGGGCAAAACGATCAGAAAAAAAATGCCGCATATCTGGCAGATAAAATTGTTCATCTGCGTATATTTGAGGATGATGCAGGTAAAATGAATCGTTCCCTGATGGATATTCATGGACAAATGCTGATTGTTTCACAATTCACCTTACTTGGAGATTGTCGAAAAGGTCGTCGTCCTTCGTTTATCAATGCCGCACCACCTGATATGGCCAAAGAATTGTATGAATATTTTGTGGACTGTGTGAAAAAATTTGATATTCAAACACAAACCGGTGTGTTTGGCGCAATGATGGATGTTTCCCTGATCAATCATGGTCCGGTAACCATGATATTGGAAAGTGTGTAGCCCTTGGGATTATTTGACAAACTCAAACAAATTAAAAAGCAAAAAACAAAAGACGTTTTCAAACATGGATTTGCAGCCGATGGTATTCAGTTGACTCTATCGCAAAAAGTCTGGCAGGCCATTGCGAAACAGCAGGTCAATGCGCATCTGATGCATCAATATGTAGCTCTTCAAATGCTGGTTGAAGAAGGCATGGCCACGCAAATAGAAAATGGCTTTTTTCTTCCCGCCTCATCGGCAGTATTACTGGATAAACATACTCGATTTTTGTTGGATTTGCCTGAACCCTGGCCTGGCAGTCTGCAAATAAAAGTTGATGGTCACACCCAAAGCAGGCGATTTAAGGTCACGATTCTACTTGAAGCGCCGGATGGAGAAATCATTCGATATTATGATTTTCAGGGACCGATTCTGTCATTAAGTGAAGCAGAAAAATTTTTGCCTGATGTCACGCAATGGCATGCGTTTCAATCAGTCATGACTCACGATGCGCTGCCGGAGCATGAACGTTCGGAATATCATCATCTTGAATTGATATATCAATTACAGCAGGCCAGAGAAAAAGGCCTGGATATTGATCTGTCTCATTTTAGTGCCCTGAATATTGTTCAACCGGAAAGAATCGGCGTGACTGTTGATGAACAGGACGATGGTTCTGCATTGTTGACGCCATCGTTTGGCAATCTGGCATCTGCTGATGAAATTGCCAGGCGCCTCGGACAACTGGATTCCAATCATCAGGTTCAAAGCATGCGTATCAATGACAGTATTGTGCTATTGGATGAAGAAAAACTGGCCTGTGTTCATGAAATCATTCACAATCGAAAAATTTCCAAAAAACATGTCAGACAGTTTATGGAGACACCTGGCGCTTATATTGATGCCTCACGCATTGATCTGGATGTTGGTTTTTCGTTTCGTGTCAAGGGCGCAACACGATTCAAACATGCTTATTTTGGCGATACAGATCTGTCAGATATCAAATGGTTTAAACGAGATAGTGATACGCCTGAAACAGAATCTGACGATTTCCCTGACCTGACAAAAATTATTACCGATAAAAGTGAACTGGAACAGTTTCGTCATCACATGACCGATTCCATTCAGGCAGGTGCAAATTGTTTTGATTTTAATCAGATCAGTATTCCATTGGATCACATCCAAATTATTGAAGACAAACTGAATGAATTAGCCACCACACTGATAGAATCACCGAAAGATTCAGAGTCTTTGTTAAAAGTCATTGATATCACGCAAAATGACGAGTTCTGCGAATTTGCCAATGAAAAAATTCCCCCTCAGCCAGAATCATGCCTGTACAATGACCCACTGGATTTTTCCCATTACAAACGACAACCCTACCCGCATCAACTTGAAGGTATCCGATGGATACTGGGGCTGTCCGGTGAAAGTATCCATATATCTGAAGATCTTCAGGATCGCCTAGGGGCATTATTGGCTGATGATATGGGATTGGGAAAAACATTCATGTCATTGATTGCTGCCGCAGAATATTATCGATTAACAGAAATCCAAGGGGAAATCAAACGACCTGTTCTGGTTGTCGCGCCACTCAGCTTACTGGAAAACTGGAAAAATGAGGTGAGTGAAACATTTAACACCAGCCCTTTTCGCGATATTGTGATCCTTCAATCCAGTGCAGATCTTCACAAATACCGGATTCAGGGCTCTGGTTCAGAGACACGTCAGGGATTTTCCAATGATTCTGAAGCCGATGACAGTATTTGTGATACCAATATTCAATATGCGCTCAAGATCGGCGCAGGCTTTGGCACCGAACGTCTGGACATGGCGCGTCGTATGGTGTTAACTACCTACCAGACCCTCAGAGATTATCAGTTTTCATTATGTCGGATTGATTGGTCTCTAGTAATTTTTGATGAGGCTCAGAATATCAAAAATCCCAACGCGCTGCAAACCCGAACAGCCAAAGGTTTAAAAGCACGATTCAAGTTACTGGTGACAGGAACTCCGGTTGAAAATCATCTGGGAGATTTTTGGTGCCTTTTTGATACCGCAAGACCGGGACTTTTGGGCGCATACCAGGGCTTTCTAAAAAGATTTGTATTGCCCATGCTTCGGGCCAATGCTGAGGATATATCAGACATTCGGAATGAAATCGGTACAGAATTGCGGCAGACAGTTGGGGGCCTGATGCTCCGGCGTACTAAGGCTGAAAAAATCAGTGGACTGCCGCAAAAAACAATATTTGTGGGCGCACAGGTACCTGATGGTCGCACTGAGGTTTTTGATCCCAATCTTGTTTGCATGATGGAAGGTCATCAACTAGAAACCTATGAAACCATTGTCAATGATGCTGTAAAGAATGAAGATCGGTCCAATGCCAGTGCACGAATATTGCGCGGACTCATGCAATTAAAAGACGTTTGTTTACATCCAGATCTCGTTGATGGTGGGACACCAGAAATACCGGAAACACCGAAATCCGCCAGATCTATTATGATGCAATCCTCAAAACTGGCATGTTTGTTGTCACTCTTAACACATATTCAGATGCGTGATGAAAAAGCCATTATTTTTGTATTAAATAAGCGCCTTCAACAGTTTATTACGCTTTGTATACAGCTTATTTTTGATATTCAATTGGATATTATCAATGGGGACACCAAAGCTGTTTCGAAAAATGCTTCAGCGCGAACGCGTGTCCGCATTATTGAATCATTTCAACAAATGGATGGGTTTCAGGTACTTGTCATGTCGCCGGTGGCCGCCGGTGTTGGTCTGACTGTTACTGCGGCAAACAATGTGATTCATCTGGAACGTCATTGGAATCCGGCAAAGGAAGACCAGGCAACAGATCGGGTTTACAGAATCGGGCAAAAAAAAGATGTCAATGTGTATATTCCAGTGGTGCATCATCCAGAAGTTCGTTCCTTTGAGCTGAATTTGCACACGTTGCTGTCCAACAAAATTGACCTGAAAGAAGCTATTGTCACGCAAGAAGATGTGACAGCAAAGGATATGGCCAGAACAGGGTTGTTCAATCAGCCCATGAAACGCTGCAAAAAATAAGATCTTCCCTAATTGGGGATCTTATTTTTGGAGAGTTCCATAGCGGGGAAAAAGAATAAGCATGTCAGAATTAAACATCCATAAAATCAAACTGGATCATGGCGGCGGTGGTTCTGCCAGTCATCAATTGATTACAAAACTGTTTTTGCCCACCTTTGACAATCCATTTCTGCGTCAAATGGATGATAGTGCGCAATTAAGCATTGGAAACAACCGCATTGCTTTTTCAACAGATACCTTTGTGGTTTCCCCAATTTTTTTTCCAGGCGGTGATATTGGTGATCTGGCAATTAATGGCACGGTCAATGATATAGCAATGAGTGGCGCCAGGCCATTGTATCTGAGTGTTGGAATGATCATTGAAGAAGGGTTTCCAATGGATTCCCTGCATCGAATCCTGCAAAGCATGAAAAATGCCGCACAAAAGGCAAATGTCCAGATCGTTACAGGCGACACCAAAGTGATGCCATCAAAAAAACTGGATGGGATTGCAATCAACACATCCGGAATTGGAATCATTGCATCAGATTGCCAGATTTCTGCAAATCGTGCCCAGATAGGTGATAAAATTATTGTCAGTGGCACAATCGCCGATCATGGCATCACCATTTTGACGCAGCGTGATAAACTGATGATCGAAGGTAATATACAATCTGACACAGCCTCTTTAAATGATCTGGTTTTGCAAATGATTACAGATTGCAAGAATATTCATGTGTTGCGAGATCCAACACGTGGCGGGATAACATCAGTATTGAATGAAATCGCACAACAATCAAGCGTTGAGATTGAAATTCAGGAGGAAGCTGTACCAATCAAACCACAAATTTTTGCATGCTGCGAGCTGCTTGGCCTTGATCCTTTCAGTATTGCTAACGAGGGAAAATTGATTGCGTTTGTGCCAGAATCATCTGTGGATCAGGTCCTTGCTGTGATGCACAGGCATCCGCTGGCAAAACAGGCTTCAGTAATTGGGTCGGTTGTATCTGAAAATAATCCAATCGTTTATGTCAAAACGCCCATAGGAGGAAAACGTCTGATGCATATGCCGGTGGGGGATCAGATGCCGCGAATTTGTTAAGGAATCATCGAAAAATATGTTCCCCATTTATCTTGAACGTATAATAGTTGGGCACGTAGAGACGTCTCTACGTGCCCAACAATTATATGTTCATGTATCGGAAAAACAAAATCCTGCTTTATATTGGTACAAGTGCGATTTCGCTTGCTAACGCGCGCGGCTCTCAAAAGTTCGGCAGCTTTTAATCTGAGCCGCGCGCGTTAGCAAGCGGGACTGTACTTGAAGCAAATATCAAACAGGCTTTCCGAAGACGCACAAAAGTTAGGCTAATCTAAAATTTGCCCGAAGGGCACTATTTACAAGATATCTGGCTTCGTTCAAAAATCTATGTTATAAGTTTATCTTTTCGATTACGAACGAAAAACGAGAAAAAACATTGTCAGGAAAATGAAAAAGCCCGACTTAATTTTAATCAAAAGAGAGTAATAATGAACAATCAAAAAACGTTTAATGATCTTGGACTTTCACCAGGAGTTTTAGAAGCGATTAATAGAAAAGGATTTGAAGAACCAACATCAATTCAATCCATGACCATCCCGCTTATGTTACAAAATAAAACAAATATTATTGCTCAGGCCCAAACTGGCACTGGAAAAACTGCTGCTTTCGGCTTGCCTTTAATCGATATGAATGACCCACAAAAAGAAACAATACAAGCGCTTATTCTTGTTCCTACGCGAGAGTTGGCGATTCAGGTTTCAGAAGAAATCAATTCTCTCAAGGGAAATAAAGATTTCAAAATTATCCCCATTTATGGCGGACAGTCCATCGGACAACAGTTTCGCAGGCTGAAAAAAAGGGTACATATCATTGTTGGGACGCCTGGAAGAATTATTGATCACCTGAATCGAAAGACGCTTTATCTTGGGAAAATTAATCAATTAATTATTGATGAAGCTGACGAAATGTTGAATATGGGATTTATTGAAGATATGGAGGAAATAATGAAACACACAAATCCCGATAAAAAAACATTATTATTTTCAGCGACAATTCCTGACAAAATAAAAAAACTTGCTAACAAATATATGGAAGGCTATACCTTCCTGAAAGTCATGAAAAAACAACTGATACCCGGCCTGACTGAACAAATTTACTTTGAAATTAAAGCATCTGAAAAAATTGAGGCCTTATGCCGAATAGTTGATATTTCAGACGATTTTTATGGGTTAATATTTTGTCGAACCAAAATGGATGTTGATGAACTTGTGTCTCGCTTAATAGATAGAGGCTATGATGCAGAAGCCATCCATGGAGATATTTCCCAGGCACAAAGGGAGCGAACGCTTGATAAGTTTAAAAAGCAGCGAACAAATATTCTTGTGGCAACTGATGTTGCTGCACGTGGCATTGATGTGAATAATTTATCCCATGTAATTAACTATGCCCTGCCTCAAGATCCAGAATCTTATGTACACCGAATTGGACGTACCGGAAGAGCGGGAAATGAAGGCACTGCAATAACCTTTATTACCCCGAGTGAATATAAACGCTTACGCTTTATCCAAAAAATTGCCAAAGCAGAGATAAAAAAGTCATCAGTTCCTAAGGTCAAGGATATCATTAACGCCAAAAAGAAAAAAATTTATGATGACTTAATGTCTCTGCTTGAAGAAGACATTGATAACAAATACTATAATTGGGCAAAAAAATTATTGGCAGATAATAACCCCACAGATATAATGGCTGCTATGCTTAACTATTGTTTTGAAGAAGAGATTAATCCTGACACTTATGGGGAAATAACTCATATTGCGCCACCCATAAAACAACTTAATCAACAAGGAAAAACAAGACTCTTTGTTGCGCTTGGTAAAAGTGACAAAATTACTCCAAAAAAACTTGTTTCTTTAATTATGAGCCGTGTTTCGATAAAGTCCAGGCAGATAAAAGATGTCCAGGTGATGGAAAAATTTTCTTTTGTTACAGTTCCTTTTGATAAAGCTGAAAAAATTGTAGTTAGTTTCAAACAAAAGGGAAAAAAACCATTGATCACTCATGCGAAAAGATAAAACTACATTTTTCTGTGTGACTAATTTCGTTAAAAATTAATTAAATGATTATTTTTATAAACTGAATATTGCAACACAGATACAATTATGCTAAAAAGATCATCTACTAATTTTGATGAATTCGATTTGAGTGTAACCCAAATGGCCGATCGACATCTTTTATGAACGATTCTTTGAAAAAGGGTATATTTTTTTTGGAAATTACCTTCATTACAAAAGGAATAAAAATGAAAAACATACAAGATATGCAATTAAATGAAAAACGCGTACTCATCCGGGTAGACTTTAATGTACCAATGGATGAAAACAAAACAATAACTGATGACTCTCGCATCAAAGGCGCATTGGAAACAATTTCTTATGCCCTTGACAAAAATGCAAAAGTGATTCTGGCTTCTCATTTGGGACGGCCGAAAGGTGGTCCTGATTCCAAATTCAGTCTTGCGCCAGTGGCCAATCAGTTATCAACATTGCTAAATAAACCTGTTCAAATGGCGTCCGATTGTATTGGTTCTGACGTTCAGGCTGCTTCAGAAAAAATGGTTTCTGGAGATATCATCTTGCTTGAAAATCTTCGCTTTCATGCTGAGGAAAAACAAAACGACAATGAATTTGCCAACGCATTGGCTTCATTATGTGATATCTATATTAATGATGCCTTTGCAGTATCACATCGTGCCCATGCCTCTGTAGAAGCCATCAATCAGTATGTTAACCTAAAGGCAGCAGGTTTTTTACTTCAAAAAGAGCTAAACTATTTTAAGAAAGCCATGAATAATCCTGCACGTCCATTGACTGCTGTTATTGGTGGTGCAAAAGTTTCCAGCAAACTTGCGGCCTTAAAGAATATGATAAACCACGTGGATAAAATTATTATTGGCGGCGCCATGGCCAATACTTTTTTGAAATGTCTGGATTGTAATGTCGGAAAATCGCTTGTTGAAGATGATTGCCTATGGGACGCCCATTCATTGCTAAAACACTCGGTGATGCACAACATTAATGTTTATCTTCCCATTGATGCGATTGTCGCACAGGGGATTCAACCTGATGCCATGACCTGCTCGGTGCCTGTAAAAGAAATACCACAAGGTCAAATGATCGGAGATATTGGTCCAGCAACCTGTCTTTTGTATGCTGAAGCCATTCAAAACTCACAAACAATTATTTGGAATGGACCAATGGGGGTGTTTGAAATGGACCCTTTTAAAAATGGAACACAATCCATGATCCATTGCGTGGCTAATTCCCCTGCCCTGACGATTGTTGGGGGAGGAGATACCGATGCCGCATTGCATCGTGCAGGAAAAGCCGATCAAATTGATTATATTTCAACAGGTGGCGGCGCATTCCTTACACTGATGGAAGGAAAAACATTGCCGGCTGTGGCTGCACTCAATCATTGATTTTGAACATTATTTTTTTCGTATTGTGAATATATCTTGCATACCTATTCATTTTTTGTAAGAGTAACAAAGTGACTATCTGTTTCAGGTAGTCACTAATATGAAGGATACTATTGTGAATCTTCGCTACAAACATGAATCCTTGAGTATGGAAAATCGTCTCAGACGATCAATTTATACCATTTTGTGCGATGTATTACATACAGAACTTGTGGAATATACGCTGGTGGATTCTTACTTTGAATTCAGGAACAATCAGCTTGACTATCCATTTGTTGAAAAGCGTGAGCTTAAACCGCGGGCGCGTATTCCTGATGTTGAATATCCATTTCACAATTCCTGTCTGGTCATATTTCTTGAGGACTCTATTCCAACAGCGCATAAAAAATATATTCGATTCTTTAATGATAACAAGGTCAATAAAAAAAATCTGATTCACAGCAAAAATATTCCCATATCCAGAAATTTCGATAGAACATTGAAATTCATGGATTCTCCCAATTTTTTTGATTTTTTATCGATGATGCTACCCGTTGACTATGCACTTTTAATTGAACAGGATCCCGCTTTAAAAAGCAAAAATAGATACTGTCTAACTTATTTTCATGTGCGGGTGGATTGGCCGATTGCAGATGCCTCTGAAGAACTTGCCAGAGATTTGCGTTACATCTCTAAAGACTTATACGAAAAAGGAGATCGGTATGCGGAAGATATTCAGAAGAAGTTTTTTGAATTTTATGGACTTCCCTTTATGGCTGGTGGCAGACGAACGGCAGCAATTGTGTCTGCACAATATTTCAAACGCCTGAATTTTTTGTCCACTATTTATGCTGGCAGCAGTGAATCGCGATGTTTATTTAAAATTTCTCATGGCGCAGTATCGAAAACAATACTTATGGAGCTATCTGATGATGATATGAATCAACTCTGTGAAACAAATAGTATTTCCAGACGTACATTTTCAAAGAATTATTTGATTGATCGGTATGGTAAATGTGGTGTGGGTATTTTTCAAACAGTTTATGCCCCCACGATTCATTCGTATCCACCTGAAGATGGCCGACTGAGAGATTTAAATCCTGATGTGTTCTGGATTACTGTGGATGCCCAATATCTATTGCCGCGTCCGGATGTCTGGAAATATCCGCCATTAAACTTTAGTGTCATTTATAATTAAAACCAGGACGATCTTTATAAAAATAAATCAATTAATTATAAACAAATCCTTGTGAAACCTGTTTTATTTTCATCTCAGAATTTGGTGCAATGTGAAAAATATTCAAAACATTCTACCCCATGTTGAAAAGCCCGCCCGATATATCGGTGCTGAAGCTAACATTATCAAAAAAAATCATCAAAAAACGCCCTGCCGGATTGCCCTGGCCTTTCCAGATATGTATGAGATTGGTACATCGCATATGGGGATGCAGGTGCTTTACCATATTATCAACCAACACCCCAATGCCCTTGCTGAACGTGTGTTTGCACCGGCGCCTGATATGGCTGGATATTTAAAACAAAACCGCATGGCATTGTCATCACTGGAATCTCACACACCGCTTCATCAGTTTGATATGATAGGCTTCAGTTTGCTTTACGAATTAAACTATACAAATATTTTAAGTATTCTGGATTTAAGCAACATCCCATTTTATTCATCCGAACGTGATCATACCTTTCCATTAATTATTGCAGGTGGCCCCTGTATGTGCAACCCTGAGCCAGTATCTGACTTTTTTGATGCTATTGTCATCGGTGATGGTGAGTATGTTATTAATCAACTCATTGAAACATGGTTGGATTGTCAGAAAAATGATCGCGAATCCGTATTGTCCGCATGGGCCAATCTGGAAAGTGTATATGTACCGCAATTGTTTTCTTTAACACAATCGGGTGCAATTCAGAATACTGATGAAAAAGCGGAAAAAATCGTTCGTCGGGCCATTGCCGGTAATCTTGACAACATTCCTTTTCCTGATCATCCAGTCGTTGCAGTTGGCAAACCGGTTCATGATCGGTATAGCCTTGAGATTGCCAGGGGCTGCACACGCGGATG
>Ga0272440_1003070_pt1 | contig 12646 bp, 10 predicted proteins | sample SSMMMBAug17_FD_192440 | JGI IMG/M metagenome (GOLD analysis project Ga0272440, IMG submission 192440) | Marine sediment archaeal communities from Little Sippewissett salt marsh, Falmouth, MA, United States - SSM-MMB-Aug17 | ecosystem: Environmental > Aquatic > Marine > Wetlands > Sediment ...
ATCAACGAAGGTGACAATCTTGTTGAAGTGTTTGACCTTTTTAAACGTATTGCCAAAGCTGAATGGGACACGTTACTGTTTTTTTACGGTGTTATCCTTTGTGTAGGCGGTTTGTCTCAATTTGGTTATCTGGTAATGGTGTCCAATTATATGTATACGGGGATTGGGCCAACATTTGCCAATGTTATGGTTGGTTTATTGTCTGCAATCGTGGATAATATCCCTGTGATGTTTGCGGTGTTGACAATGGATCCGAGTATGTCCCTGGGACAATGGTTACTCGTTACCCTGACGGCTGGTGTTGGTGGAAGTTTATTATCTATAGGTTCTGCTGCTGGTGTTGCATTAATGGGTACAGCACGAGGTATCTATACATTCAGTGCACATTTAAAATGGTCTATTGTTATAGGATTAGGCTATGTGGCCAGTATTATTGTTCACATCTGGCTGAATGCTTCATTAATGTAGCCATTTTTATTGAATTTACAAATTGAATCTTGTTCAACGTATATAGAGAAAGGAATTGTCATAATGTTTGAAGAAAATTTTGTTTGCGGTCTTGATGACGATAATTGTGGTTTTTATGACGATGATGGAACACAAATAAACCCTGGCGACATCCCAAGACCATCTTTATGCGCCACCTGTGTCAAAAATGATATTGAAGATAAAATGGAAAGAATTCTTTGTTTACTGAACAGATTTGATCAAATTGGGGAAAAAGAGTTTAAATGTTTTGCATTTGAACCAAAATAATAATAAAGGAGTTTTTTATGTCCCAAGCCGTTAAACTTTATTCATTAAGCACTTGTAGTCACTGCAAATCAACAAAATCATTTTTAAAAGAATGTAATATTAAGTTTCAATATACTGATGTTGATTTGTTGACAGGTGATGAACGAAAATCTACCATTTCGGATGTCAAAAAAGTAAATCCCAGATGTTCGTTCCCAACAATTGTTATTGGTGAAACAATCATTGTTGGATTTAAAGAAGATGCAATCAGGGAGGCATTAGGAATATAATGGATGTAAAACAGTTATATGAAATGCTAAAAAAGTCGCAGGAACCTAAAGGTTTCTTTTTCAATAAAGAGCAGGAAAGAGTTGATGAATTACTGAATAATTTATTGTTGAATAAAGAACGATATGGGTATATGGCATGTCCTTGTCGTCTGGCATCCGGTGACAAAAATAATGATTCAGATATTATTTGTCCATGCGCTTATCGGGAGTCAGATGTTAAAACATATGGCAGTTGTTACTGCAATTTGTATGTATCAAAAGAGTGGAATGATAATGAAATTCCACATGACTATGTTCCGGAGCAAAGACCTCCGGAGAAAATTTTATTCTGAGGAGAAGGTATCATGTCTTTGAAAACGCTTCAAAAATCCAGTCGCTTGGAAATTCAAGCTTTTCAAAAGCCAAAAGATGTCAAAGCACTTTCAAAAACGCATATCCCTTTTTCAGGTTCCCCACAAAAGCACCCTTATGATTCATCAAGAATTATTTTAGTGTCAGACCCATACAGTCCTAATACATTCTTTGTTGAATTTAAAACAAAAGATATTGCTTATGTAGAGGAACTGCCCAATGTGGTTACACTGGAAGGGGAAACCATAACAATGGCCAGAATATGGGTCAAAAGAAAAAGCATTGCAATCCGATGCACCCCATTTTTGGTTGAAGATACGCGAGTAAATGATTAACACTCAAAAAAAACAAGGAGCATTTCTCAATGCCTGTCAATGAAAATATATATTCTCATACACGCAAACAGCTACCAATCAATGGCGAGTCTATTCAATACTTTAGCCTGAAACAGCTTGAAGACGATGGATTATGTCGATTAAGTCATTTACCCGTTAGTCTTCGTATCTTACTTGAAAATCTGATCCGAAATTATGATGGAAATATTATTACGGAAAAATATATCAATAATATTTGCAAATGGGGATCAGATAATAACCATAACAGTGAAATGCCATTCATGCCTGCCCGTGTGCTTATGCAAGATTTTACAGGAGTACCTGCTATTGTTGATATGGCAGCCATGAGAAATGCATTTAAAAAATTGGGCGGTGATCCAGAAAAAATTAATCCACAAATTCCTGTAGAATTGATTATAGACCATTCTGTTCAAATCGATACTTTTGGATCAAAAGATGCCTTGGAAATAAACCGTAAAAAAGAATATGAACGAAATCAGGAACGATATTCTTTTTTAAGATGGGGGCAACAAAGCTTTAATAATTTTAATGTTGTTCCACCTGCCACAGGTATTTGCCATCAGGTAAATTTAGAGTATCTGGCTCGTGTGGTTTTCGACCAAAAAGATAGCAATGGCATTAGAATAGCTTTCCCGGATACAGTCGTTGGACTGGATTCTCATACCACAATGATTAATGGAGCAGGTGTTATGGGGTGGGGTGTTGGTGGCATTGAAGCTGAAGCAGTCATGCTGGGGCAACCTTACTATATGCTGTTGCCGAGGGTGATTGGTGTTAAATTAGTTGGAGAATTACCGGAAATATGCAGTGCTTCTGATCTGGTACTGACCATCACGCACATTCTTCGTAAGCATGGTGTTGTTGGTAAATTTGTTGAGTTTTATGGCCCTGCAGTCTCCCAATTAACGCTGGCCGACAGAGCCACTATTGCGAATATGTCTCCAGAGTATGGGGCAACAATGGGTTTTTTTCCTGTCGATGATATTACCATTGAATATCTGAGACTGACAGGAAGACCTGAAAACCATGTTCGACTGGTTGAAACATACTGCAAGGAACAAGCATTGTTTGCGCCTCATCAAACAGACACCCCCATCTATTCAGAATCTCTTGAAATAGATCTGGGTACAATAAAACGATCTCTTGCCGGTCCCAAACGACCTCAGGAATGCATTCCACTTGATGACATGAAACAGACGTTTGAAAAATCTTTTGAACCCAGAGCGTCATCAAGCGGTGTTCTAAAAGATGGTGATGTCGTTATTGCCGCTATAACCAGTTGTACCAATACATCCAATCCATATGTTTTAATGGGCGCAGGACTTCTGGCCCAAAAAGCAGTTGAAAAAGGACTCACTGTGCCCAAACATGTGAAAACCAGTTTAGCTCCAGGTTCCAAAGTTGTGACGGCATATCTGGAAAAAAGCAATCTATTATCTTCTCTTGAAAAACTCAATTTTCATGTGGCAGCTTATGGTTGTGCCACCTGTATTGGAAACAGTGGTCCATTGTCAGATGATATTGTAAAAGAAATTGAAGAAAACAATTTGATCGTTACTTCAGTGGTCAGTGGCAATCGAAACTTTGAAGGACGAATATCGCCATATACAAAAGCTAATTATTTAGCATCACCCATTTTAGTGGTTGCATATGCCATTGCCGGAACCGTTAATATTGATTTCAATGCAGAACCTCTTGGCAAAGACCCAGAGGGAAATCCCATTATGCTGAAAGATATCTGGCCTTCTCGAAAAGAAATCAATGCACTTTTACAACATGCTCAGGCATCAATGTATAAAAAAGAATATCAAAATGTATTTGAAGGCGACCCAGAATGGCAATCATTGGGTGCATCAAAAACAGAGTTGTATGACTGGTCAGATATTTCAACATATATTAAAGAGCCACCTTTTTTTGAAAGCATGACCCAAGATCTTGTATCATTAGAAGATATCAACAATGCTCAGGTATTGGTAAAATTAAAAAATTCAGTAACAACCGATCATATTTCGCCTGCTGGTGTTATTCCAAAAGACAGCCCTGCAGCGACTCATTTAAACAGTATCAATGTTGACAGTAACGATTTCAATTCTTACGGATCACGAAGAGGAAATCATGAAGTCATGATGCGCGGAACTTTTGCCAATGTCAGACTACAAAACTTGTTAGTTCCAGGTACAGAAGGCGGATATACTGTTCTTTTTCCCGATAAAAAACAGGGCAGTATTTACGATGCTGCAATGCAATACAAAGACACCAAAGTACCACTGATTGTTCTGGCGGGTAAAGAGTATGGTACAGGAAGCTCAAGAGACTGGGCTGCAAAAGGCACAACTTTATTAGGTATACGTGCTGTTATTGCTGAAAGTTTTGAACGTATTCATCGTAGTAATCTTGTGGGCATGGGCGTTTTACCGCTTCAATTTTGCGATGGTGACAGTTGTGATTCATTGGGTCTCACAGGTGCAGAAAGCTATAATATTAGCGGTATTTGTGAAGGGTTGACACCTGGTAAACAATTAACGGTTACAGCAATATTGCCTGGAAAAAAAGATATTGTTTTTTCAGTCATTACACGTTTAGATTCATCGGTTGAAATTGAATATTATCGAAATGGTGGCATCTTACCTTTTGTCTTACGAAAATTGTTACAACAATAAAAGGAGGTCATCATGAAAAAAATTGGTGTAATGCTTTCAGGATGTGGTGTTTTTGATGGAGCTGAAATACACGAAGCAACATTAACGCTTCTATTTATTGATCAACAGGGTGCTCAAGCTGTTTGTATGGCCCCGAATATTGATTTTGATGAAGTCAATCATCTCAGTCAACAAGCCACTGGTGAACGTCGGAATGTCCTGGTTGAATCTGCAAGAATTGCTCGCGGTGCAATACAGGACGTTAAAGATGTCTCTGTTAAGGATATTGATGCCTTGATTTTACCCGGTGGTTTTGGTGCAGCAAAAAATCTCAGTGATTTTGCGATTAAAGGGCCTGACGCAACCGTAAATCCTGATATCCAACGAATATTAGATGAGATGCTTTCTGCGAAAAAACCTATTGGAGCCATATGTATTGCTCCAGCCACAGTCGCCAAAGCTTTTGAAAAGCATCAGGTAACAGTGACTGTTGGAAATGATTTGCAAACAGCAAGTGCTATTGAACAAACAGGCTCAAAACATTCTCAATGCACAGTTGATGATATTTGCATTGATGAAGAACATAATATTATTACAACACCAGCGTATATGCTTGGGCCTGGTATTAAAGATGTTGCCATTGGTATTAATAAATTGGTTATTGAGGTCATGAATAGAGCTTGAATTATTGATGATTGACGAGACCTGTTTGCAATGGCGGGTGCCGTCAATCATGAGAAAAACATATCGAGGCCCCAAATCACCCTAACCCGTCGTTGTCCCTATTTTTATTGAAAGGAAAAGCATGTCTTTATTGGAAAAGACTCTCCAACAGATTCAACCTGTTGATCGACATTATATGCAAAAAGCTTATGAACGTCTGGATAATCAGGCCAGACCTGATGGCAGTCTTGGCAAGATAGAGCGTGTTGCCGCAAGATTGTCAGGAATCTATAAACAAATTGATATTCACTTACAAAACAAAATGATCGTTGTTTGTGCTGGTGATCATGGTGTTTGTAAAGAAGGAGTGAGTCGATTTCCATCAGATGTTACACCACAGATGGTTTTAAATTTTATTGATGGTGGTGCCTCTATCAATGTTCTTGCAAGGGATGCTGGTGCAAAAGTTCGAGTGGCTGATTTGGGCGTTAATTATACATTTGATCCTTCACTTCCGCTTTTTCATAAAAAAATTGCATTTGGCACTCAAAATTTTGCAAAAATGCCAGCAATGTCACGCGAGCAAGCTATTGCCAGTATTGAGGCTGGCATTGAGATTGTTGATGAACTGGTGCAGGAATCTCCCATTCATCTGTTAGGAACTGGTGATATGGGGATTGGAAATACAACCCCATCAACAGCAGTCATTGCCTGTTATAGCAATGTCTCTGTTTCGCAATTAACCGGTAGAGGGACAGGAATCGATGATCAGGGACTTGATCGAAAAGTCAAACTCATTGAAAACAGCCTGGCATTACATCAACCGAATTCATCTGATCCCATTGATGTCCTTCATAAAGTCGGTGGATTTGAAATTGGCGGTCTGTGTGGACTGGTATTAGGCGCAGCTCGAAACGGCATTCCGGTTATTTGTGATGGCCTTATTTCAACAGCCGGAGCATTGCTTGCTGTTGAATTATCAAAAAATGCAAAGGATTATCTGTTTGCATCCCATCAATCGGTTGAAATTGGTCATCAATACATGTTGTCCCACATGGGACTGGATGCCTTACTTCAATTGGATTTTAGATTGGGTGAAGGCACAGGTGCGGCATTATGCATGAAACTTATGGATGCTGCCACGCGCGTTCTGGCTGAAATAAAAACATTTGATGAAGTAGGGATTGCTAATGCTCAAAAAGACGCATAGGGTAATTTCTGGAAAAGAATATACCCGTTAACAATCAAATTAATCGGATTCAAGTTTGTAGTAGAGACAAGGCATGCCTTGTCTCTAAGTGGATGTTTCCGGCATCAGGATTACTTTTGGTATTTTCTTTTTCAGAAATCACCTATATCTATAAGTGTTGATATTCTGAAGCGTTTTACAAGTGGAAATAATAAATGGTTTTAGCATTTAATACAAGCAAATGTCTGATGGCAAACAAGTAAGTTCATGATCTGAAATTTAACATTCATTGATCATTGAAAAATTTTGGAGGTCAAAATGTCTAATAAAACTTTTTTTTTAAACTCATTTCGTAACAATGTATTAATTTTTTGTTTTCTTTGCTTGATGCTTTTCATATCGGGCTTTTCGTCTTGTACATCAATGAAAAAATCTATTTATAACACTGAAATTGCTTTAGAAAGATTTCGTTCTGGATTTTCAGTAAAACGTATTGATATTCAGGAACATAGGATATCATACATGGAAGGTGGCAAAGGAGAAACGGTTTTACTGGTTCATGGATATTCATCCAACAAGGAAATCTGGTTAAGATTTGCCAAATATATAAAAGATAAATGCCATGTAATAGCGATTGATTTACCCGGGCATGGTAATAGTTCATGCCCCATAGAGTCTTCTTATAGTATTAGTTCGCAGGTAGAGTATTTAAAACAAATTGCCGAAACACTAAAACTTGAAAAATTTCATCTGGTAGGAAATTCTATGGGAGGAACAATTTCAATTTATTTTACAAATACTTATCCTTCGTATGTAAAAACCCTGGCACTTTTTAATTCTGGCGGTGTAATATCACCAAAACCCAGTGAATTTACGAAACGACTTGCAAAAGGAGAAAATCTGTTTTTTATCAAAAATAAAGACGATTTCAATACACTACTAGAACTCTCCATGGCTTCCCCCCCTTTTTTACCCTGGCCTGTAAAATCTGTTTTGTTTCAAAAACGGTTGGAACGATCTGAAATTAATCAAAAAATATTTAAAGATATTTCACAGGAATTATGGCGTGCTGAATCCTGCCTGAAAGGAATTACAGTTCCTGTGCTGATCCTATGGGGAAAAGAAGATAAATTGATTGATCGTTCATGTGTTGATATTTTTGAACGTAACCTCCCAAACGCTTCAACGGTTATTCTGGAACAAACAGGTCATTGTCCAATGATTGAAAAACCAAAAGAAACAGCAATGAATTATTTAAAATTCTTACAAAAACAATAAGTTATAAAGCCAATGGCGATCACTTTGAATACGTTTATATTGTTTTTTCTTTGTTGCATTATGCCAATAAGTGTGTGTGCTGAAGAAAAATTGTCTTCTCCGCATATTTTAGGCACAAGTATGGAACAAAAGATAACCTTTGATTCCTTAGCATCTGAGGCGGAATCCTCAACCTGTTCAGATAATAAGATCAAGATTAAGTTTGGTGTTTATATTGTAAACATCAGTGATATTAATTTTCCTAAAAATGAATATCATATAAAATTTTGGGGATGGGCTGTGCATAATCAAAAAGATTTGAACACAGAAACAGGATTTGAAGTTTCAAACGCTAAAACCTCCCCCAGATTTACCAACTTTTTTAGAACACAATATGAAAATGAAAGCATTATATGGGATCAATTTTTTGTATCAACTGACATTTATCAGAAATGGGAAACACGATACTATCCCTTTGATTCTCAACAATTGAAAATTTCTATTGAACCCATTGAATATGAATCTGATGATCTTATTCTTCTTCCAGATAAGGAAGAAAGCCGACTTGCTCCAGATCTTGAGTTAAATGGTTGGGAAATAACAAATTTTGATATAAAAAGAGGAGTGGCTGTTTATTATACAACTTCCGGTGATCCTAAAGCACAAAATGGTTCTAAATCAAAATACAGCAAGATTGATGTTTACATCACCATAAAACGATTTGGGATATCAACATTCTCTTTCCTTTTTATTGGTATGCTTATGGGATCATTTCTAATTGTTCTGACCCTGATATCTAATATTTACAATACAGGAAAAGAGTTCATTGGCGGCGCATTGGTTGTTTCAATAGGTTCCCAATACATTATTAATTCGAATCTACCAACAGGCGCTACATTTGGTTTTTCACATACCATAGGAATTGTAACCTTTTCAGGGCTGGCACTGGCAGCCATTTTAACAACATTCCACAATAAGTTGATTGTCATTATGGATCAGGGGGCCGGATCGGAATCAGTGATTAGTTCGGACATGAGTGATAGCAGCTCAAAAGGCGCAACTTTTCAAAATTATTCAAGAAAGGATATGGCAAAAAAATGGTTGAAAATTTCAATATTACTGAATTGGATATTACTGATTGTTTTTATTTTATCGCATTTATATGTTAATGGGTACCTCATGCTTAATACCTGAAGCAATTTAGAAAGGCCAAAAGTTCATAATTTATTGTTGACTTTAAAAGTTTTTTTAGGCTATTGTCGTTATTCTTTTCAATTTTATAGGGTATATACGGCCTTTTATATTATTAGCACCTTATAGGCCCTACAATCAGACATTCAACATCAGATTCATTTTTTAGTATTTTTTATATTGCCCAAGCAACCGCTCTTTTTCGTTAAGGAATGTTATATGTTCGAGGATATTCTTAAAAAGTTAAAAATTCATCCTGGTGAAGGACTTAAGATTCTTTATTTTGTCGGATTATCGACATTGATCCAAGGAGGACTGGCTTTAGGCATCAGTGTCTCTGACTCATTATTTTTGACTTATGTAGGCGCTGGCAGTTTACCAATCGTCTATTTAATAACGCCTTTTATCATGCTGGCCTATATTCCTATTGCCGCCTATTGTATTGATCGTTTTGGCATCAATCGTGTTTTTGATGGAACACTTGCCATACTGGTAACCGGTGGAATACTATTGTACCTGTTTTTATCTCCAATTTTTGCAAATCCAGGCTTTCACATAATTGTTATATACATAGCCAAACTCTATTCTGCTTTATGGTATATTGCTTTATATACATTAATATGGAGTTTTATTGATCAATATTTTGATATTCTTGATGCCAAGCGTTTGTTTCCCTTTTTTAGTGCAGGATTAGCCTTTGGTTCGATTTTTGGTGGAATAACGGTTTCCTTTATGGTCAAATGGATTCAGGTTGAACAACTATTTATCATGTGGTCTTTCATTGCACTATGTACTTTTCCTGTTCTGCTAATGATTCGGAAACGATTTGAACCCGTTGTTGAGGATGATGTATTTGTTGATGACTCAGATAGTGAATCGATGATGGGGCAAATCAAACTTATTTTTGGAACAATTAAAACATCAAAATTCACAACTTTACTCATTTTATCTGCGCTTTTGACATTGATTGTAATGACCATCTGTGAATATCAGTATATGGTTATTTTTGAGCAAGGAAGATCTGCTTCTGAGGTGGCTTCATTGTTTGGTGTGTTATACGCAATTGTGAATGCCTTTAATTTGTTCATGAATCTTTTCGTATTTAATCGTCTTATTGCTATTATTGGCATCCCTGCAATGACTTTAATTCAACCCATTGCCAGTATTTTATGTTTCAGTTACTTTCTACTGAGCTATGACTTTGGCGCTGCAGTCTTTGGCTTTTTGATTTATCAGGGTATATTTGTTTCCATTGAATCCAATAACCAGAACCTACTATTTAATGCTTTACCATCAAGAGGTAAAGTGACGGTTCGAACGTTTATTGAAGGTATTTGTGAACCATCAGCTACTGCCATAGCAGGGCTTTTTTTAATGCTCGCAGCAAAACAAATCAGTCCACAAATGATTTCATCCATATCCTTAAGTCTTGTAGGGCTGACATTATGTATTATATTTGCTCTAAAATCTAAATACTTGGAAGCAATGGTCATTAATTTAAAGGAAAAATGGTTAAACCTCAGCCGTTTTCCAGACCAACAATTTGGTAAAATGATTTCAAATCAAGATCTCATTTTTCTACAACAAGCTGTAATGTCATCCAATAAAAAACTGGCTGTAGATGCCGTTCGATTCCTCGTGTATCATGATGCTTCAATTGGTTTTAAAGCACTGCTGACCTATATGGAGAATAGTTCTGAAGCTGATCAATATTCCGCTGCACCAATGATTTCAGAGATATTAAAAACGCAAGATGCTGAAATTGTAAAAGAACTTCTGTTATGGTATGAGAACGCCAGGACGCATTTAACCCCATTATTTATTGAAGAAATGGGCAAATTTAACCTTTTAAGTAATAAAGAAATACAGTTTTTGTTTAATTCTCCATCAATCGAAAGGAAAGCAGCTGCTTTACTGGCATTATGGAACAGCTGGAAACTTGATGGTAATCAACGGTGTATCAATATAACGACCGAATGGTTAAATGCTGATGAGGCATCTCAAATTTCCGCTATCCGATTAATTGGAAAAACTGAAACACCTCGATATGTCAATGATCTTTGCCGCTATTTGAAACATCCATCACCACAAATCCGTAAAGAAGCTTTAGAATCAATAGCAACATTGGCTGATGAATCCTGCTGCCATCTTTTAAATGATATTTTAATGATCATTCAGAATGGAGAAGCAGAAAGTAAATTAAAAGGTCTTGAAATCATAGATAAAATAAAACGAGTTGAATGTATACGGCCATTGCTGTTGATGACGAAACTATTTGATCCCATGCAACGAAGAAAAGTTGAAGAGGTTATCACCAATTTAGGACTCCGAAGTGTGCCGACATTAGTGGACATATTAAACGACCCTAATTTTACGTATGACTGTAAATCTATTGCAGCCAGAGCTTTAACCAAATCATCGTTTCCACAGTTTGAGTTTTTATCTCCTGCTTTGATTAAAACTGAAATCAAGCATGCATATGATTTATTATGTTTTCATTGGATGTTGCTTCAAGAAAAAGATGAAAATTCAGCTTTTTATTTGTTATCTCGATTTTATATGGATATACATGAGTGTCTGATTGAATTTGTGCTTGAGCTTCTTGCTCTAAGTGGTAAACTACCAAACTTTGAGTTGATTGCAGCCTCTTTAAGATCTGATAATCCGAAAGCGAGAGGAAATGCTATTGAAACCATTGAACAAGGCTGCAGCCATAAAATATTCAACCTTTTGTTACCTCTTGTCGATTCTCGTCCTTTAAAAGAAAGAATTAATTTCTATCTACAAACGTATGATGTCAGTCAACCTGACATAGATAAGATATTAATCAACGGACTGGATAGTTTGTTTCAACTTGAAGTAGCCGGTGTCATTCAGGCCATGTGGGGCATATGGCAAAAAACAGATTCCCCAAAAAAATATGAACAAGTTATTTTCCAAAATCGTCCTGAAATAATGGATCAAATTGAAAAAAAAATAACGGATGCTGATCTTGATTTACCCAGAAATGTCATATTTTCTCATTTTGAAAAAGAACAATTAAACAATCAGTTCAATAATCATATGAATATGTTAGATTATACTGTTTTGCTGTCGAAAACGGAATTTTTTGAACAAATACGAATTCCAGAAATTGAATTGATTATTAGAAATATAAAAAATATTCACCTTCGTAATGAACATCATCTATATCATAAAGGGAAAACAGCCGATTATCTTTATCTATTAATTAATGGAAATATTCGTATTTCAAAGGATGAAACAGATACCGATTATGGGGCGAATACGCTTTTGGGAAAAGAAGTTCTTAATGGTGATCAGATTTATGAATCAGATGCCATTGCAACAGAACCTTCTGAAATATTAGCGATTCCAAAAGAAATAATTATCAAAACAGCTGATATTTATCCCTCAGTCGCTCTGAATCTTTTTTCTTATCGACTCAATCAACGAATAAGGAATGCATAAATAACTATGGATACTCCTCAACAAAACTCTCGTGTCATATCAGTCCAGATTGTTACATTTTCGTTAGTATTAATAGTGCTTTCTGGAATTTTCATTATCAACTGGTTATTACCGAAATATGAACAATTGCTATTGTCCTCACAAAAAGAAATGGTTCACCAGCAAGCTGAACAAATGTGGAATATTTTTAATCGATTAAATATTGAGGTTCTTAAAGGATCTTTTTCTCAAGAAGTGGCTTATAAAAATGCAATTCACCTCATCAAAACATTCCGATTTGGTACAAATAAAAATCAACATTTTGATATCATTGATATTAATAACAATTCAGTCATTAAATCTACAGCGAATACAAGCTATCCCATAAAAAGACAACACCCTGATAATTTAAAAAAATACGCTCAATTAATGTATATCGCTCAGAAAAAAGGATATGATTTTATCGAGCAAACCAATACTGGAACATATGTCCGTTATTTTATGCCTTGGAAATGGATTCTCATGTGT
>Ga0272440_1003071_pt1 | contig 12645 bp, 13 predicted proteins | sample SSMMMBAug17_FD_192440 | JGI IMG/M metagenome (GOLD analysis project Ga0272440, IMG submission 192440) | Marine sediment archaeal communities from Little Sippewissett salt marsh, Falmouth, MA, United States - SSM-MMB-Aug17 | ecosystem: Environmental > Aquatic > Marine > Wetlands > Sediment ...
TCTCAGATCACCTACGTTGAATGGATATTTCATATTCCATCCCTTTGGTCCGAACTTTCTCCTCTCGAGCATCACCGAGTGGAAGTAGCAGAGGGCGAACAAGATGGTCTTGACCTTTGGATCCTTGTCCTCGATATCCTCCTTGGTGAAGAATGTGAAGGCTCTCTTCATGTTTTGCTTGAGACCTTGTGGGGGCTCGTTGGTAAGTTTAATTGCTCTCTCGAGGAGTCCAATTGGAATAGATTTAGATGGATCAGATGATACGAAGAGTCTGAAGCCGGGATTGGATCCTTCAGCAGCGAACTCATCGAGCTTCTTCTCCAAATCGAGCAAGAATCTGGGCATCAGATGGATGTTCTGAAGCATTACCCAGTGACCTTCTTTGTGACCAATGTAGAGTTTGTTCATTGCAACTACGTCTTGACCCTGTCCAAGTGCGATGGTGTGGAGCATCTTAGTTGGATCAATTCCTTGCTTTCTAGCGAGGTTCTCGACATCCTTAACTGGGTTGGCACCTGGAGAAAGAATGAAGTAGATTGGTGTGGTTGGGGTTGAATCCATGTACGACGACATCAGCACCTGGAAGAAGGAGCTTGTCGAATCACAATCTACATAATTGTCTCCGTTTGGCAAGGTCCTTCTGACGAAATTATCGAGGGCGGTCGTGATTCTGTCTGGTCTGAGCACTCTAATGACCAGAAGCTTCTGGAATGGCATCTGCTCAAGCTTCTTCCAGTCGAGTGGAAGTTTCTCCTCTTCGGGACTGAGCTCGTTGTACCAGTCCTTGAATCTGTTTGGTGCCTCCTTCTCGACATTCTGAGCGAACTGCTCGAATCCTTCGAGTTCGATGAGCTTCTACATGGTGTACCAAGCAATATCTGGCAGCCACTCTTTCAGTGGGTTTGGAACATCAGTCCTGACAGGGGCATTGAGAAGGAAGTACATCTCTTTCTCAGAGTAATCGACTTGCAAGATTTGCTTCTGCATGAGTCTGAAAGTAAGCTGGCATCTGAAGATCTGCTTATGCTTCTCGAACAATCCTCTGGAGACCCACTGGTAAATGGTCATTCTGATCATTTCTCTAAGGGCAAGCACTCGTGGCTCCTCGTCGTCGAAGGTCTCTGTCTTCTCAATAGCTTTGAAGAAGAATGTGGTGAAAGACTCGAGGGAGTACTGGTACATGTGGTCGACAATGCAGAGCTGGATGAGAAGGAAATACAGCATGGCACCTTCCGCAGCAACTCTTCTGTACACCTCTCTCAGGGTGTTGATGTTGGCCTCAGTCTCAACAGCTTTCTTCTGCTGCAGCTGAATCTCAATGGAGGTTGTTTTGGTGACCTCAAGGGATTCAATCAGTTCTTTGTTTTGGAGGATGGTGGCTGGATCAGCATCGGACAGATTCTGGAGAAGATCTGACTCGAGTCTGGCCAAGGTAATCTTGTATTCATTCTGCTTGTTCACGAGCTCTTCTTTAGTCTGCTCAAGATCTGGTTTCTCAACCTTGACAACCATTGCCAGGAGTTGGTCCTCAAGACCAGCCTCAGTTACAATGAAATTGATGATTGTGCACTGAGCAGCAGTTTCTGGCTTGTAGTGGGGGTTGATGAGTTTGGTCTGGAGGTAGAGTTTGAAGCTTGGGGCAATCTCAACATCTTCTGATCCGAGTCGGACCATGAAGTTCTTTCCCTTCTTGACAAACTGTCTGGAGAGGAGTGGATCGAGGATGGCATCAATTTCTTGTCCGATGGACTCGATCATGAGCACGTTTCCGTTTGAGACAGCCATCTCAACCTTCTTGAGCCAGTTCTTCTGACTGAGCTGGATAGTGATCATCTCACTTCCTTCTCTTCCCTTAATCCACTTTTGTCCCTGAAGCTGAGGATCAATGATCAGTGGGTATCTGTTACAGGAAACAACGACTGCTGCATTCTCAAGAGAAACTCTATCAGCAGGGAGACCCTCAGTCTTCCAAATAGCCTGGTCAGCAGCATTGGCCAGCACCTCAAGTGGGTCAATTCCACCAGTGATTGGGATTTGCTTCTCAACAATATCAGGGATCCAAGTCTCCCTCCAGAGTCTATTTCTGAATCTGAATGAGAATGGTCCAATATAGGATACGAAAGCAGCTGAAACTAGAGCGTCTCCAATCATAGTGACTCTCTCTTCCTTGTATTGGATGACATTGTTTTTCCACCTTGCATTCTCGTCGGAAAGACCATTGACAAGTCTGTTTGCGAGATCAAGTTGGTCCTGGAGGGACTGAGCTTCGTCTTCGACTCTCTTTTTAGCATCTTCAGCATCTTGAAGTTGTTGTTTAAGTCCGTCAACCTTTTCGTTGATTTGTCGAACTTTCTCCATGACAACAGCGAGTTCTTGTTGCTTGGCATCAGCCTCAGCCTGGGCAGCATCAGCCGCCTCCTTGAGTGGCTTAACTTTCTTGAAGATCTTGTTGTAAGCGACGATGTTGACGACCCAAGAAGCGAGGAAAGCAGCAGCGAGAGATTTACCCTTCATAGTCTCGAAGTTAAACCAGTCTTAGTCAAGGAGTGGTTTCAATGCATCAAGCTTCCAGTCATCAATATTGTCTCCATCATATTCTTGGATTGCCTGAATGAATTGCTTTGGATTATTCATCATCTTCTGACCGTTTGGCCAGCCGTGATTCTTTTTCTCACCTCTGAGGATCATGACTGCCTTTGCAACTTCAATGCACTGTGCTGGTGGGTTAGCAAGAGCCTTAAGCTCCTAGATAGACTTGACCTCGAGGCAGTTGACTGCTTCAGTGGCTCTCTCCATTGCTGGAATAGCCTCAGCCAGTTCTTCATCACAAGCAGCTTTTTCAGCCTTAGCAGCATCTGAAGCTTTGTTGGTCTCTTTTTCTTGTTCGGCAGCAGCTTCTGCTTCTTTGGCGGCATCAGCACTTTCTCTCTGCACGATTTCAATGAGCTCACCTGTCTTCTCCTTCTCGATTTCGACATCCACCATCTTGACCTCAAGCAGTTTCTGAAGTCCAGCTACTTGCTCGGTTGTATTTTCCATTGTCTGAAGACCGATTTCCAATCTCTGGATCTGATCGGTGATCTTTCCTCTCTTCTTTCCAAGCAAAAGTTTATAGAAGTTGATCAGCTCGAGGTAAGAAGTTGGAGTCGTGTAGTTGTGACGTCTCTCCTGAATCAAGAAGTCATCGTTGGCCTCTCCGATAGAAATATGAACCTGAGCCATGTTTTGAGAGATAGCATCCCTGATCTCGTCTTTTGGGAACTCGATTTCAGCCAGGAATCTACTAGCTACATCGATAAGAGCATCTCTTGGCCACTCGTGGAACCAGTCCATGGAAGTACAGTTAATAACTCCTGGGAACATTCTTGCTCTGAATCTGAAAGCATCTCCAACTGGGGAGAAGCAGAGACACAAGTGAAGGTTCTTTCTGACTTTATCAAGGAAGAATTCGAATAGCTGATCTGGAGTATCCTGGTATCCAATACTCTTAGCTTCTTGTCTAATTTTTCCAAGAAGTCCATCAAGCTCATCCTTGGGGAACAGCTCAGGAATCCATCCTGATGAGAGCAGATCGTTGATGTAGACGAGGAACTTGTCATCACTAATCTAGGAATCTGTGAGGATGAACAGTAGCTAAGTACCCACCACTCCTGTCTTCTGGAACATTGTCTGGATATCGGTCTTAAGGTCATTCATGTTGTAGTTAGATGTCACCACAATTCTGAAAACGTCTTGTCCAAGAATGAAAGCTGAAAGTTTAGCCAGTGATTGCTTTCCTGATCCACCGACTCCGACAAGCAGGGCGCTTCCTACTGGCAGGCCAATGATTCTTGCAATTCTGCTGATATGCTCGATAGCCTGGTTGAACAGCACGAGGTTCATGCTTGCAACTGCTTCGTTGTACTCCTCGAGTTTTGCTTCGAGGATTCCTTTGAGGTGCTCCATGCTCTAGATTGGGAGATAAGTAGCTTCGTGACCAGAGCAAGCAGAGACGTATGAGGTGTAGATGAGTGGCTCTTCGAAGATAGCCTCTTCCTTCAGATCATTGAACTCCTTGATTCCGTTTTTCATGTAGTTCATGTAGGCCTCTCTGTCTTCAGGGAAAATAAGTCTGTCGAGCCAAACTCTATGGCACTCATGAGCCCACATTCTCACCATACCCAGGGGATTACCTCTGTAGTGGTTTGGCTGAGAAAGCATCAAGTTCTAGATGATCTTTGAGAAGTCTCTCAAGTTGAATTGATAATGGAACTTCTTAGCGGTGGGCATGAACTGTGGAGAAGTTGCAATACCCAAAAACACACTCATGGTTGCGTTGATGATTTTCTGAGTCAAGTCAGCTACGCTCTTCTCGAACACCGACATGTGGTTATCCAGGATTTGGAAATAGATGGTCTTCAAGATTTCTTTTTCAGCGGTAAGGCAAGAGATAAGAGTGAAGTGGCGTGAAAGTCTGAGGTCGACGTTGAAAGATCCGGACTTGGGGTTCATGCAAGCCAAGAACATGATGTCGAGCAAGTACTTCTTCTCTTCGAGGTGGTCTCTATCATAGATGATTCCGTAGTCAATGATCTGTCTGACCAAGCAGATTGGAGACTGAGTTCCATACTTGTCGAGGTAAGGCATGTTCAAGTCATCCATGAAATAGATAAGAGTTTTTCCAATTGGTGGACCGAAGTTTCTACCGGCTCTCTTGTCTACGAATGACTCAACCACGACCTGGAGGGCCTTGGAGTCAGTGTAAGAGTTGAAGTTGATAGATGCGTTAAGAGTTTCTTCTTTGTCGATGACAGCGAAGTAGTCCTTGATGTTGGTGGTCTTTCCAGTACCAGCAGATCCAACATAGAGGATACCTTTCTTTGCCTTGGTGTGCACGTTGAGGAGGAATCTTTGCCTTGTCGTTTCGGCGGTTGGAACAACGAGATTGCTGAACAAGCCTTCGTATTACTTGTCCATCTGGCCAACTTCAGTATCCCAGTGCTGCCACTGTCCTTCAATTGGGTTGAAGAAGTAATCGAAGCACTGACCAGTGTCTGGGAACTTGACCTTAGACATGCCCTTGAACATGCCACTGAAGCTGAGCTTGTCTTCATCGAGTGAGCCTCCGTAAGCCCACATGGCAGCGAATACGAAGAAGGCCTCGTAGATTTGTTTGATCTCGTCTTCTTTTCCTTCCTCTCTGAGTTTCTTGAGATAGTCGTGCTGCTGCTTGTTCTGGTGGAGTGAGTTGTACAAGTTATCGATGATGCAGGTCAGGGTCTGAACCTGAGCCATGTCACAGATAGGGGCGATGTGCGATTTCTGCTTGTTGTCTTCGAGGAACTGCTCATTAATGTAGTGAGAAAGAGCGAGGGTGAAGACATTCTCAGCGAACTCCTCGTCGGTCTTCTTCTTGTACTTGCTCAACCAAGAGTCGAAGAATGGCCTCCATCCTACATCAGAGTCGTTGATGAAGAGGACACCTCCTCTGGATACTGTAGCTGGAGTTGCGTTTCTCAAGTTAGAGACCTCAAGAATAAGTCTCATCTCTGGGGTAAGTGGAATTCTCTCTTGTGACACTAGAGTAAGCACTTTGTTGTCATCCATGACAGTGTTCAAGGACTCAATCCACTCGGGATCAACATCACCATCGAGGATGATCCATTTATTCTTGTGAATAGCTTTGTAGGGGAGGTTATTCTTGTTCATATCTCTCATGATGGTCGATAGGACACCGTCTTTCCACTCCTTTGTTTTGGGGTTCATGCATCCGAACAGTTCATCGGCGGTGACTGCTTTTGGATCGACGATATCATAAATTGTCTCTTCCTTGCCCATGGCATCAGCCAAGATTTTCCAGACTGTTGTCTTTCCACATCCTGGGTTTCCGATAATGAAGCAACAATGTCTGACGACAAGAATTTCAGCGAGCTGGACGCACTTAAGGACGAATCCATCCTCAGCTTGAAGTCCCTTCTCCTTAGTGCAACCTCTGATGATTGTCTGGAGGTCGACATCGACTTGTGGATCAGCCTGGATACCTGGGAACAGATCTCCAATAAGTCCAAGGAAGATAGCTCTGTCATCGACGACAATCTTTGGCCAGTTGAAATCTCTCAGACCTCTCATGAGGATAAGGTCCTCACTGACATCGGGCTCGGCTCTCTTGAGTCCTCCTGCCTGTCTCAACACAGACTTTACAGCTCTGAGACCCCAATCATAATGGATCTGCTTTGAAAGAAGAGACTTGGCGAGGTCATAAAGAGTCATGAATTTTTTAGACAGATCTTTGGCAGTGGCGAAACCTTCGGACATGAGCATGTTCTCGCAAATGAGGACGATGTCTGGGACAACCATTGCGCAACTTCTGAAGAGTGCCTTGAGGTTTTCAGGGAGCTCAGTTCTTCCTGCATAACCTGGGTTCATGGTGATGAAGAATCCGACGGTCAACCTGAGGGAGATTTCTTCATCCTGGAAGAGGAACATATTCTTTGCGGGGTTGATCTTCATATCTCTGATGGCATCAAGAACGTACTTGACTTGAGTAGAAACGACAGAGAGCACCTCAATAGAGATTCTGTTGAACTCGTCGAAGCATCCCCAAGATCCAGTCTGAGCAAGACCCATGAAGATCTGGGCCATAGAGAGGTAGTTCATCTGATCTGAGCAATTGAACACAACAACCTGGAGTCCAAGAGCTCTTCCAAGATCCTTGGTGGTTTCTGTTTTTCCAGTACCGGCTGGGCCAGCAGGAGCACCTCCCATGGACAAGTTCAAAGCTTGAGTCAGAGTAATGTAGCATCTATCAGTAAGTGGAGTAATAACGAGTCTTCCGCAGTTTCCAACATACTCGTAATTGTAGTAGGTCATCCAATCGCAAATTCTCGGGACGCAGACTCTCTTCTCGTCTTTGGGGTTCTTGTATTCAACGTAGAACTTGAGTTGGGCCTGCCAGACGAACATCTGCTGATCTTGGATCTTCTTCAGTACGAAGTCTTCAATGACATCTCTCTCGTGCACATCGATTGTGATGATAGTGATAATTTTAACACGGAGATCTTTGCTGAGAGGGGTTCTGACTCTTTCAATCAGATGTTTGATTCTCTGGAGGATAATGACGAGGTATTCCTTCATCGCGGTTTCAGATCCACCTTCGAGCTCGTCGAAAGCACGGGTGGTTTCCTCAGTCCACAGAACTTGAGTTGCCAACAGAGCGATCTGAGCACAGTAGTCCTCGAGCCACTCATGTCTCTTCTTGTCGATGTCCCAGTTATCAGCTGTGGTTTTTGCAGTATCTAAGACATCTCTGAGAGTGAGCTGCATCATCCTCTCTAGATCGCAGAGGTAATTCTCAACAGCACCGTTGCATTCGAAAATCTTAGAGAAGGGAACGTACTCTCCTTCTTTGGACCACATTCCTTAGGCTCTCTTGGCGGGAATTGGCTGGTTTGGTCCCTTGCAGAAGTCAAGACTCTTCATTCCATCGAAGCAGTCTCCAAGATACTCGTCGACTTTCTCTGGGTTGTTTCCGTTAGATAGAATATCGAGAAGGGCCTGGTTGGAGACAAAGTAGAACCTAGCGAAAATCTTTTTCTTCTGTTCGAGATACTCATTCAGAGCTTTCTCGCACTGCTCGATTTCCTGGAAGAAAGTGTTTAGAAGCTCTTCTCTTCCCTCGTAGGTACAAGCGGTGATGACACCTGGCTCTTCAATAGCCTCTCTCATCATGTCTTTGAATTGGTTGTCAATTGATTCGAATCTCTTTGAGTCATCGGGTAGCTGAGCTCTGATATCCTCAGATTCAAGGAAGATTGGCTCAAGTCTCTGCCAGTTTCTCTGCACCTTCACCCAAATTTGGATAACTTGGTCGACAGTCTTGAGGGTCTTCTGCCAGTGCATGACTCTCTCTTTGAACTCTTCGACATCCTTTGAGGACATCATTCCCATCAGCTCCATGGAGTGCTGCTCAACGAATTCAATGATTTCGTCAAGAGATCCAAGAACTGGAACTTCTTTGTAGTCTTTGAACTCGAAAGATTGCTCATCCCAGCATGATTGGATCACATTAAGCTTGGTCTCGATCTTGGCTTCTTTCTGGGCTCCGTCAACGAGCTCGTTGACCTCGTCAGAGAATCTGTAGAGCTCTAGTTTGATGAGGTCGTCAAGGCAGAATTTAGGAGAAGAGAAGGCGATGTTCTGGCCTGTAATTCTCATCAGCTTCTTCCAGTGCCTTTCCTGCATGAATTTAGAGTGGAGTTGGGAAATAAGAGGAAGGATAGTGTTCATGTTCTTGACTCTGTCGTTGAGAGCCACGAAGGCCTTCCAGTTTTTGATTTCTTTATTGGCTGGGCTGACTGGGTTGCACTGCTTGGTCTGCATCTCCTTAATCAATTGCATCAGCTGCTCTGTGTCAATTTTATCCCAGAGTGTAGATTTCCAGGTCTCGAATTGGAAGTCGATAAGGGAGATGAGATCCCACAATTGCTTCAGTTGGACAAGCTCAACTCTGCAGTCTCTGAGGTCCTTGTAGGAACTCTTCTGCATATCGAACAGAGTTTCAAGATTGTTGAGCTCCTTGGCCTCATCCTCGAGCTCACCGGTTCTCTTGTAGTACTCAGTGATGAGATTGTAGGAGTCAGCAATTATTTCTGGAGAGCTGGCGGAGATGTTCTTTGGGCACTTGTTTTAGAACTCAAGTCTATACTCTTTCACAGAGATATCGAACTTTCTAAGCCTGTCCTTGATATTTCCAGCCTCTTTGGTCTGAAGGGGAAGAATTTGCTCCTTAACTGGGCCAAGGGCTTTTTGGCTGACCTCGACAAGAGCTGTCTTTGAGTTTTCGAGCTTGACGAGGAAGTCTTCCTGCATCTTAAGCTGATGCTTTTTAAGGAGCATGATGGTCTGCTTCATTGGGTCAATTTCTTGAAGAGTTCTGTCCTTGATCATTTTGACATCTCTGAGATGGGTCATGACTTTCATCAAAAGTTCCTTGTCTTTCTTGGTCTCGGCAGATTGGGGAAGGACCTTGATTCCATCACTCACTTCTTTGATGAACTCGAGAATGTTCTGGATCTCGGTGACGGTGTTGTCCAGGAGGAACGAGGTGTAGGTGTCGATCCACTGGGTCACTGTGTTCTAGAGTTCCTTGATAAGAGGAGTGGCATTCACTCTGAGCCATCCGATATCGACTGAAGTTTTCATTTCGTTGATCTCGTTCTTGATGCTAGTGAGGGAAGTAATCTTCTCGTCGAACAATTCGAGGTCTGGCTTCTTGGTCTTGACTCCACTCAGAACTTTTTCTGCCATCCACAGGAAGGTTTCATCCTCTTCTTCCTCTCCATCATCGTTGACTTTGACATGAGATTGCTCTCTTGGATCCACTCCAGTGTCAAGGAAGGCCTGGAAGCTCTCCTCCAAAGTCTCTTTCCAGAGGAATTCTTTATCCTGGTACTGCATAATGAACTCTTTGGAGGCTTTCTCGATGTCAGAGAAGTTGTTTGAGATGACCTGCATAGCTCCGAAAAGCTCGAACTGGTCCTTGATTTCAACAAGGTAGTCTCCGGAGTTGGTGTCAAGTCTTTGCATTTGGATGGAGATAGAAATGAAGTCATCGATAATCTTCTGGAGAATATCTCGAATTCCGTTTCCTCTCTGGTTTTGCTTGATAGATGGGTCGAAGATCACCTCTCTGTCTCTGAGATCAAGTCTGATGTCGAACATTGGAGGGTAGTTGTTGTGCTTATTGTAGGGAATACTTATCTGGTCGGCAAGGAAAAGCATAGATGAGTTGATTCCCATAGTAATTCCTTCGATCACGAGGCCGTTCACGTAATCAACGTAGGCGAGCCAAGTATGGGATTTCTTGTCTGGCTTTATGTTTTCAGCGGTGTCCTTCATCAATTTGTGGATCTCACGACCATGTCCCTTGATGTCCTCGAGTCTGGGTCCGACAAGAGACTGATGGGTCTGCTCAACATCTTCTGGCTGAAGGGGCTTGAGCTTCCTGTCGAAGAGAGGCTTCTCCCATTTTTGCATCATATCCTGCATCTTTTTGACATTGTCCTTCATTTTCTTGACAAGCTCATCAACATCAGTGACGATCTGCATGGCCTGGTTGATGAATGGCTCAATGTTCTGGGCGTTCCATCTCAATTCTTCAATTCCTGGTCTGAGGGCGTTGTTCATTCTCTCAATCCTATCGGCAAGAAGAGGCTTCTCGACATGGAGAAGAGTTCCAAGGATTTCGTTGTACATGTTGACAATGATCTCAAGGTTTCCAGTTTGCGTTCTGTAGGTATCAACTTTCTTGTACAGTAAGGAAGCTCTCTCGGGAACATTGATGTCCAAAAGAAGCAAGTATTTGACCTCTCTCAGCAGTCTGACGAGAACGGGGTCGAAGTTGACTCTCACGAATCCCTCCTCGGCAAGAGGAGTGGCTTCTCTGTAGAGGAGGAACTTGTTTAGCTTTTCCTCAGTGTTCTCTTCAACACCTTGCTCCCATTGCTTGATCTTTGACTCGTTGTACTCTCGGAGACTCTTGCAGAGTGAAGCGTATAACTTCTGAACATCTTTGTACTCCTCTCTGTCCTGGATGGATTGGGAAAGGAGGGAAAGCTTGTTCATTGGCTCTCTGATACGCTCGACCAGTCCTTGGGTCCAGTTCAAGGCACCTGCAATTGGCGGCAAGTTATTTGAAATTGGACTTCTCTCATCAATTTTGTCGACAAGGGGCTTTCCTTCCATAAAGATAGAAGCAACGACTTTGAGGTCCTGCTTATAGAGGTCCAACAGGGTGATGTGCTTCTTCTCGAGCTCGTCTTAGATAATGGGTCTATTCAAAAGAGCATCGAATGAATCAAGGAGCTTGAACTTTCCAATGATGGTGTCGCAGTCATCGAAGCCCTGGGTCAGGATAGAGGCAAGTCGTCTCTCCAACTCCTTGATTCTCTGTCTGAATTTGAAGAAATCGTCATCGAACTGTCTCTTCTCGATGTCCATGATGTCGTAGGAGACTGTGGTGAATTCATCAACGGCGTGCTGGAACTCAGAGAATACTTAAAGGACAGTGGCACTTAGAGTCTTACCCTTGGTGTTACCAATGTCGATTTTCTCAAGCTTCTTGAACTGCATGATGGTGCTGGTCAAGTGCATGATATCCTGGCATCTCTCAGAGAATGAATCGAGTCTCACAAAGAGAGCGTTTGTTGTAATTTTCCACTGGTTCTTGGCCATGGACTTGTACTCGAAGTAGGCATCCTTGAACTTGGAGCAGACATCTAAGGCGAGGGTCAGCTTTTGGTGGGCTTCGTGAGGCTCCTCGTTCTTGATCATACCGAAGATTGTCTCTCCATTGATGTAGTGTCTGCACCTATTGATAATGGCGTTGCAAATCTCTCTGATGAGAACCACGAGTCTAGAGGGAGTGTTGTAGTGCTGAGAGTAGGTCCAGATCAATAGAATGGTGTGCATGATGGGGACAAACAGATCAGCGGCCTCGGCCAGCTCCTTTGCGTTGTCAGTCAATTCGTTGAAGAGATCAACCAAAGTCTGGAGGTATTTGTAGTTCTCGTTGGCCTCCGATCTGGCAATCTGAACTTCCTTCTGCAGCTTACTGAACGGTCCAGTGTAGGTCGATTTGTTCTGCTCAAGGAATTTGAGGACCTTCTTGATCTTTTCTGAACTGAGCTGTTGGCAAATAGAATTCAAATTTTCGCTCTTATTTTTCCAGAAGGTGATCTCGGTGAGGGGATCCGGATGATTGCCGCTCTTTAAGGCGCTTTCTGGGTCCTGCTTCAAGACGTTCTTTATTTGGCGTGTCCAATGAACCAAAGATCCTTCCAGCAGTTACGATTTGTCCTTGCTTGAGGTCTTCTCACTTGATGTGACATCATTGGGCGGCAACGGGAGAAGGGTTCTACCCTTGACCTGTCCGATGGTGACGTAGGTGTGGGCAAGGAAACCGTGGAATTTATCCATCAGATCTTTTGAAACGAGATCTGACCATCCAGCCATATTGAGAGGATTGCTCATGACAGGCATGTAGACCTCCTGACAGACGAGATAGAGGTTCTCCAAGATCTGCTTGTTCATTTCCATGAAAATGACCTCTTTCTCGATGCTCTCATGATCGATGGTGACTGGCGGTTCTCCTTTATTGGGAGGCTTCGTCCTGAGCACAAGAAGAACCTTCTTCTTAATTTTATCAACGGTTGGAGGCTCGAGTGTGAATTGAAGACTCTCTGCTCCAGTTGGGATAGCGAACATGAAGGTGTAGAGACCCTCAGGCCTGAGGAAATCCTCGATCGCTTTCCTAAATTTCAAATAAAGTTAAGATTGGAAGTTACCAAAATATTCGAAAATTCAAATTTTTAAAAATTTCGTCAAAAATCTTGTAAAAATGGAGGAACACGTGTGAATAAAGGCTCAAATACTTACATAGAGTCATCATTGTTTTTGACCTTCTCTAGCTTTTCATCGGGTATCTTCCTCATATTAAGATAGATGAGGGAGTACTTTAGAATATGGTCTTGAGGCTTAAGCTTTTCGTTTGGTTGAGTAAATAAGCTCATTCGAACCAAATTCAAATTTTAATTAAAGATTATAAATAAAACGTCAATTAATGATTATAAACTAAACGCTCCACTAAGGGGTTTTGGGGTTTTGGGG
>Ga0272440_1003072_pt1 | contig 12639 bp, 9 predicted proteins | sample SSMMMBAug17_FD_192440 | JGI IMG/M metagenome (GOLD analysis project Ga0272440, IMG submission 192440) | Marine sediment archaeal communities from Little Sippewissett salt marsh, Falmouth, MA, United States - SSM-MMB-Aug17 | ecosystem: Environmental > Aquatic > Marine > Wetlands > Sediment ...
GTATCATTGCCCTGAACCATACCACAGTCAATTAAGATGTGAATATCTTTTGCACTGAGTAAATGACACGAACCAGTGACACAGTTTTCTGCGCCAAGGTGGTATAGTTTAAATGACATGTTGTCTTCCTTTATTAAGCTCATGTTTTAAGCGGACTCCGTCCCTCTAAAAGGCGAAATATGATTTTTTACCATAATGATGATACACTTACAAGTGGAATATTTAGCTTATCGGCAAGATTACAGATTTTATTATCCATGTTATTTTTTCATAACAAAAGGTATTTGAACGTCTTAACAATATTGTCAGTTTTATATTAAGGAACTCCCCAAAAAATAAGTTCCCCTTTAAGAAGTTGCTAAGAAACGCCACGATAACAGAACAATTTCAGGCTATTGTAACTGTACAAATATATATCAAATACTTAAGTGGATGTATGTTTTTATTTCTCATAATCGTTCTCTTTCTGAGATCGCTTCCATTCAACTATTCCATCCCAGTAATTTTTTATCGTTTTTGCCACTTTGATTATTAGCTCAAGTCAGCTATGCGTAGCCCCGGAAATACCATTTTTGTAATAAAAAGATAAATTCTTTTTCAGTTTGGGATTCATAGATTTTTGGAAAACTTTCTCGGATAGTTAGCGCTCTTACAGTTTTTAAGTTCAATTTTGACAAGGATATTTTTTTTTTAATTTTTCTTTTTCATTATTTGTCAAATTTTTCTGATTTTTCAGAAATCTTGTCTTTTTTAAAAGGGGTTGTAAACCTACCTCTTCGCGCCTTACTGATTCAACAGCATCTTTTGAAGAAAAGATAGCGCCTTTTTCAAAGTCAATATAAAAATCAATTTTTTTATATTGCGGATCAAATTCAGTATTTTTAATATATGATCGTCCAACTTTGAATTTTCCTGGCATCAAATCTGCCCACCAGAAATCTATTCCAAAAATGAATGAAAAGGATCTATGATCTCGGACAAAAATATAATTCCAATGATTAAAAATAATTCAAAAGCAATGTTCCATTTATTGGAAATGAGCCCCATACTATTCTTGTAAAAAAAATTGCATTTGATTAAAATTATTTCTTATTATTTCATTATGTTGGCTATAATATAAAGCTCTTTTTAAATATTGAATACCTTGCTCACGTTCTCCCATCTTCCAGTGAATAATCCCCAAATCATTCAAAGCCATTGGATGCTTTGGATATTTATCAATTATTATAAGCAGCTGTTGAAGAGATTTTCGAATATTTCCATTTTGAAACTCAATTTCAGCATTCGCTAAAGTGGTATCAATTTCATTATTGTCTGCTTGATATTTTTTTACACCTTTCAACAATTGTAGCAATGGTTTAATGGTAATATTTAAATCTAAATAGCTATTAAAAAAACGAATACAGTTTAGTTTCAATTTCTGAAGATGCTCTTGTGAAAAAAATGGGATGAAAGGCTTTCTAGTATCTATCACAACACCCAATTGATTCTTTGTTATATGTTCGCTATACTCTCCAATTTCATTGGTAATCGTAGGCAATCCATATTTCAAATAAGTAGATATTTTACCTGATGACATACCTACATATTTAATATTTTTTCCACATCCAATTGAATGATTGAGAGATCGATATAAGGCAATCCCCATATCTGAAGACAAAAACACGTTTTCAAGTTGACTGATTGTTTCTACTGGATGAGAGCAGAAGAAAACCTTGTTATATCTATGACGATTCGCAAAATATGGATTCTTTATGTCATTTGTGTATCTGTTATTAATAACCAAAACCCAATCATAGGGCCAATATCTGGTACTTTCTATAATATAGTCAGCCATTGTCCAATTCGCGATACTTCCAATAAACAATACAATTTTTTTGGCCTTATCAATTTTTAATATTTCATGTAAAACATATCTTTTTTCAAAGAGGTGAATGTTTGCTGATCGGCCTGCAACAGGAATATAAATCATTTTGGAAAGGGGTATTTTGTTTTCCTGAGACAACATTGTAGCCCTTAACTGATCTTGAACAACCGCAAATGCAATTTTTCTACAGGCTTTTATTTCAGGATTTTTAAATTGAGCACCTGCTTCAGATTCAAAAAATATTTCATATGATATCAATGCATAAGGTATGTTCTTGGCGCGTGCTATTTGTTCAGCTTCAATAATACCTCTATCAATACCAATAACAAAATCATAATTTCCCACATTATTATTAATAAAATCCATCACAGAAGATCCAAGTGGAAACGAATAATCTGATAAAATTGTAAAACAAGAAGAAACCGATGGATTTTGTTTTGTTTTAAACAGGAAAAGTTTACTTTTTTGACATGGTGCTTTTTGAACAACGTTTTTTTTCTCAGGGGCAAAGATATGAATATCAAAATTTTTCTCAGACAGTATTTCGACCATGTCAGAAAAATTGGGATTACCAAGAATATTACCTTCTGGATGAATAAAAAGAACTTTGAGCCGATCAGATGGAATTTTTTGATCAATTGGATATCTTTTTTTTTGCCATTTATTTTTTAATGCAAGGCACTCTATTTCCGAGTAAAAATGTTTTACATATCGCGTATCATATATCCTGTCCAAAACTGAATCAGCAATATCTATTTGCTTAAGTATTTGCTCATAAATAGGCGAGTACCATTTGTTTTTCCCAGTATTGTCTTGCAGTAAAATTAAATCTGAAATACCAAGAAATTCTTGAAAGGCTATTTTATAACATGTTGATAAATTTTCAAGTCGAATAACCAGAATATCTGCCTTTTTTCCTGAGTAAATATGATACCCCTGTTTTTTGTCAAATTGATGTGAAAAAATATCGAATTGAAAAACATCTTTTAATTCCTTATCAAACCATGTACAGGCATAATCAGTTCTTTCATCGAATTGATTCAATATTTTCAAGATATGCTTGAAAATTTCATCAGTTGCTTGTTGTTGATTTAAATGTAGTATATGGGGGAGATCCCGCTTAATATTTTGAAAAATATCGGATATATCTCGTGCAACAGGATCTCGAACAAGCGTCACTATTTTAAATCGAATGTTGTCTGAAGATTGATCAATTTGTTGGCGAATTTTTTTTCCACGAAGAATATGAGATGGTATTGGTTTATTTTGTTTCCGATAATCATTTTCAATAGATTGAATATATGGCCATGATAAAAAATGAATCTGTTCTATAACATTATAAATATTTGCCAATTCCAGCGATTTTTTTATTGTTGTGGAACCAACTTTACCCATTTGATAGATAATAATCGGATTAAGTGAATCAGGCATCTGATTTCCTTTAAATAACCCTTTTTGAAATCCATGTAATGACAAAACTTATGTTCAACCTTTTTTTATGTTCAGCTATCGCGTGCAGCACCATTTTTTTTTGCATATTCAATAATAATATTTTCAAGTCTTTTTACACGGTTCTCCATCAGATGGTCTTTAAGACATCTTTCTTGACCTCTTCGGGCAATAGCTTCTCTTTCATCTGGATGTGCCAAATAATACTTTATTTTTGCAATAAGCTCATTTGAATCTCGAAATGTTTCTATCTCAATGCCTGGCTTAAATATCTGCTCAATATTTGGATGATATTCTGTCAATAAAAAAGAACCAACACCTGTTACTTCAAACACTCTAAAATTTCCAGCTTCATGGGCGATATCAATATCTGCATTTAAAACTATTTTTGATTTTTGGATTTCCTGGTACATATCTATTCCCCAAAGTGGGCTTAATTTATTTATGGGTAAATCTCCAGGTAATACATTATTTGAAGACATATAAAATGCAAACTGAATAGAATCTAAACTGGAAAAATACCTGGCAACATCAATTAAATACTTATTTCTTCGTTTATGTAATCCTGTCGCATTTCCAGTAAAAATGAAATCCCATTTTTTTTCATCACGTCGAATGTGCTTGATAATTCTCTTTGAAAAACCAGGTAGAAGATATTCTACTGAACGAGCGCCTCTCAGAATAGCTTCTTTTTTACAATACTGAAGGTGGCTTAGGAGGATGTCATAACCATGTAAACAGGTATTCTTATCAAAAATTGATGCTCGCCAACCAATTAGTAGTTTGGGTTTCCATTTCAAACAATTCCAAAACGCATGGTTAAAAAATACAGGATTCAAAATGTAAAGAATATCCGGTTTTATAATTTCTATCTGATGTGCAACCAGAACTTCAGCACACCAATTTTTATAATTGGGTAATATATCTTTATTTTCTAAAATCCATTTAGATTGTGAGTATAGATTATTGGCAATGATTAATTCTGAAGAATAGGCATCTTTATTCAAAAAAGGGGTTACAATACTGCCAGAACTGAATCCATCATTTATTAAAGATTGAATTTGCTTCTCGTATGATTGGTTTTGTAAGTTTGGAAATTTTTGATAATGATTATTGATATATTCAAGATAAAAAGTTTGAACCTGCAATAATTTGATTATCTTATTTGATTGAATCCTTTTTCTTTTTAATTCTTCTACATTTTGAATACCATCTTTATTAAGCCTCAATCTGGCGTGTGAGATATTTCGTAGTTTTTCAAAACCTCCAGCAATTTTTAAATTATGATGCGCATCTTTCCCATTCCAAACTTCATCTTTACCGCCAACCATATGTGAATAATCATGATTCTGATGCACTGCCAGTACTTGCGCTGTTGCATCAATAATTGGAATATCAAGAAAGGAGGACAAGGCCATTAAGCCATTGTCCCAATGCGCTCGACCGACGATAAAAGGTGGGATTACAGGCCATAATCTTCTTGTAAACACAAAATAATCAATTCCTGTTGGTCCATGTAATTTTCCCTTATGCTTTAGGATATCCAGTATATCGTTTTGCCAGTTATGATTCGTATAATCGATATATTCAGAAATATCGAGATCCCACCTGCAACCTACCATAAGAAATTTTGAAAATTTTTGAACAGCTTGCTCAACTGCATACATCATAGAATTATTCAGTATAATATCGCCATTCAGGTAAGCAAATATTGAATTTTTTGACATGGTTTCTACGATTTCGAACATCATATTTGCATATGGAGAACCTGAAGGAGAGCATTTCAAATGAGGAAAATGTCTTAGATTGAATTCATCAGCAATTTCTTTTGAACCTGTTGCATTACCAAAAATGAATATTTCGGGTTTTGGAACAAGTAATAACCAGCTTTTAATTGCATTAATCTGTATTATTTTTGAATGCCCACTAAATGGTTTAAAGGTTGTAAATATTGTCAGTTTTAAATTGTTCATTTTTTTATAATTCATATTATCTGGCCTGACTGGCCAGTCAGACATGGGAATATTTGTATCATTGCCTTGCACCATACCACAGTCTATTAAAATATTGATATTGTTTACACGAAATAAATGGCATGACCCTGTTACACATCTTTCTGCACCTAAATGGTTAATTTCAAAGGGCATAATGCACTCCGTCCCTGTAAAGGACAATTAATACGACCTTTTATTTAATAATAAACAATACAAAGGATTATATAATTAATTATTCTGGTTCACAATCATTTTTTCAGGAATAATTTGTAAAATAACAAAACATCGTATCACTCAATGTTCTAGTTTTTTTGTCTTGACTATTGAAAAGCTGATAATGCTCGGTACCAGGCACTATCTGTGAAGGAGCTATACTGGCATTTTTCGAAAAAACTTGAACATTGAGTACCAACAAAATAAAAAAAAATTAAACCAGACAGGTCATGATTCACGATGACAAGAAACCCAATGCCCTTCAGATATTTTTTTTAGTGCAGGAACATCTGTCTTGCATGCTTGAGACGAACGTGAGCATCGTCCAGAAAACTGACATCCGACTCTTGTGAAATACGTTGAAACCTCACCTTTGATTGGATTAAATCCTTCGGTTTTATCAATATCTGGTATACAATTCAGCAAACTTAAAGTGTATGGATGTCTGGCATTGTCGAATAAATCTTGCACATCAATGATTTCAACAATGGCGCCTAAATACATGACAGCAACCCGCGTACAAACATATTTCAGTATCAACAGATTATGTGTTATGAATACATAGGTCAGACCAAGATTTTGTCTGATCTCATTTAGCAAAATCAAAATTTGTGCCTGAACAGAGACATCCAGGGCAGAAGTGGGTTCATCTAAAACAATAAAATCTGGTTGAATGGCAAGTGTTCTTGCAATACAAATGCGTTGACGTTGGCCGCCTGAAAATTCATGGGGATATCGATTCAAATGGGATTCATTCAATCCAACCTGTTGAAGGCAGTTAAGAATTATTGTTTCACTATCATCTTGATGCTTGTTTACCCGCGCTTTGATGGCCTCTCTAATGATTTGCTTGATTGTCATTCGGGGATTCATAGCAGAAGCGTAATCTTGCAAAAGCATTTGAAATTTTTGTCGAATACCTGATTGTTTTAATTGGAAAAGGGACATATTGGCAATGTCAATTGGAACAGAGTTTTGATAATATAAGATTTTACCACTGGTTGGTTGATAAAAACGTATCAAGGTTTTTCCCAGGGAACTCTTTCCACAACCTGATTCTCCAACCAATCCAAGACTTTCACCTTGAGTGATTGTTAACCCAACGTTGTTGACAGCCTGAATTCTGTTTGTTGGACGTCTCAATAATGGACTTAATTGCGGATAATACAGTGACAAATTATGTGTTTGAATGAGTTTATTCATAATTACTGAAATACATTTATTAAAAATGCGAATTGATACAAATTATCTGTTACAATGTCAACTTTTTTTATCAGAAAACTGGTCTTTTATCGACAGAATATTTGAAAAGATCTGAATAAAGGCGTCCACAAGATCAGGGTCAAAATTATTACCTTTGAGTTGAATGATTTCTTTCAACGCATTTTCAGCAGTCCAGGCTTTTTTATAGGGTCTTTCAGATGTCAACGCGTCAAAAACATCAGCAATGGCTGCAACACGACCTTCTAATGGAATATCAGTCTTTGCCAATTGATTGGGATAACCTGTACCATCCCATTTTTCATGATGCGTATATGCTATAGAAATAGCCATTTGTATTAAGGGGCTATCAACCATTGGATTTACAGTTTTGCCAGTAGCATCCTGTCCTGACAAAATGCGTTTGCCAATAATTGTGTGTTGCTTCATCGTTTCGAATTCTTCTTGGGTCAGTTTTCCAGGCTTGAGTAGTATAGAATCTGGTATACCAATTTTTCCAACATCATGCATAGGACTAGCAAATAGAATTCGTTCGCATTCAATTTCGGATTGGCCAATATGTTGATATAGTAAATGGCAATAATTGCTCATTCTTTTTATATGCATACCTGTTTCAGTATCCCGATATTCTGATGCCAGTCCCAGACTGAAAATAATTTGCCGCTGTGTTTCGAACAATTCATATGTTCTTTGTCTGACAAGCTCTTCCAGTCTGTCACGATGGGCTTTCAATTCCAGTTGTAATTTGATGCGTTCACAAACAATCGGCATACAAAATGGTTTGGTAATATAATCCACTGCACCCAGAGATAAACCTCTGGTTTCATCAGCTTCGCTATCCAGTGCGGTTGTAAATAAAACAGGAATATTTTTTGTTTTTTCATCAGATTTTAGTGCTTTGCATACAGTGTAACCATCAATGTCTGGCATCATAATGTCTAGAAGAATTAGATCTGGCTGTTTTTCATAAGCCATTTTGAAAGCCTGTTGACCACGTGTCGTTGCAATCAAGCGGTAATGGTCTTTTAATACAGCGCGCAAGACATCAATGTTTTCAGGAATATCATCCACAATTAACAATGTCTGATTTTTTAACATAATTCCCCTTATACTCATTACAATTACTTAGATAATATTGGAAATAAACGCCTTATCATAGTTGGACATCTTAGATAGTACACAACTATTGATAATTGCAAGGAAAATATCTTTAATACTTGATTATTCATGAAATCTTGAAAAAAAACTATTTCTTTGCTATGTATGTAATAAATAAATAAATTTATGGAGGCCCAATTCATGAAAATACAAAATGTTATCGGTGAAGGATTATCCTTTGATGATGTTCTTCTTATTCCTTGCCGATCTGAAGTCCTACCCAAAGATGTCAACACAACGACGAATCTGACAAGAGATATACAATTAAATATTCCAATTGTATCAGCTGCAATGGATACTGTTACTGAATACGAAGCAGCCATTCAATTGGCACGCCAGGGCGGACTTGGATTTATTCATCGAAATATGAGTATCGAACGTCAGGTGCGAGAAGTCGAGCGTGTAAAAAAGTCTGAAAGCGGGATGATTATCAATCCCATAACCATCCACCCAGATAAACCGGTTCGTGATGTTTTAAAACTTATGCAGCAATATAGTGTTTCCGGTGTTCCTGTTACTCAAGGAAAAATATTGTTGGGTATTGTCACGAATCGCGATCTTAGATTTGAAACCAATCTGGATACGCCTGTATCAGAAGTCATGACAAAAGATAATCTGGTAACTGTGTCTGAAGGCATCACCCTTGAAGAATCCAAACGCTTGCTCCATGAACACCGAATTGAAAAATTACTGGTTGTTGATAAGGAAGATCGCCTTGTGGGGATGATTACGATTAAAGATATTGAAAAAATAAAAAAATATCCAAATGCCTGTAAAGACAGTATGGGACGATTAAGAGTGGGTGCCGCAGTTGGTGTTGGTTCGGATATGGAACAACGAACCCAGGCTCTATGGGATGCCCATGTCGATATTATTGTGATTGATGCGGCCCATGGTCATTCCAAAAATGTGATTGAGGCTGTTCGTACATTGAAGAGCAACAATCCAGAAATGCCATTAATTGCTGGAAATGTGGCCACTGAAGAAGGTGCTTATGCCCTGATTCAATCTGGTGCTGATGGCATCAAAATTGGCATTGGTCCTGGTTCAATCTGCACAACTCGTATTGTTGCAGGTATTGGCGTCCCCCAAATTACTGCAATTTCAAATTGTCGGGCAATTTCAGAAAAACATGACATACCACTTGTTGCTGATGGTGGTATCAAATATTCCGGTGATGTTGCCAAAGCCATTGGTGCAGGTGCACATTCAGTAATGATCGGTGGGCTGTTTGCCGGTACTGATGAGAGTCCGGGAGAAATGATTATTTTTCAAGGTCGCAGCTATAAAGTATATCGGGGAATGGGTTCAATTGAGGCCATGAAAGAAAGAACCAAAGACCGATATCATCAGGAACATGTTGACAATGACAAGCTCGTTCCTGAAGGTATAGAAGGTAGAGTTCCATATAAAGGCACGTTAGCTGGGACTGTTCATCAGATTGTTGGTGGATTAAAATCTGGAATGGGTTATATGGGAAGCCGAACAATTGAAGAACTTCGTAAAAATGCACAATTCATTCGCATTTCACCTTCAGGACTTCGTGAAAGTCATGTCCATGATGTTATTATTACAAAAGAAGCGCCCAATTATCGATTGGATTAAATTCAAACCTTATCTTTAGGAGATTTCTTGTGATAATAGACTTTCATACACACATTTTTCCAAAATCTGTTCAGGAGTATCGCAATCAATTCTTTGATGGAGAACCTGCATTTAAACTATTGTATGATAATGTCAAATCTAAGATTGTAGGCGTCGAGCAGTTAATTGCGGCTATGGATAAAGATCACATTGACAAGTCAGTTGTATTTGGCTTTCCATGGAAACATGAAAAATATTTCAAGCAAAATAATGATTATATTATGGAAGCTGTTGCCAGGTTTCCAGATCGATTGTATGGTTTCTGCTGCCTTGATCCATATCATCCTGATTGTGCTAAAGAAGTAGAACGTTGCTTGAGTGCCGGTTTATCAGGAATTGGAGAGCTTGCGTTCTATACATCTGACCTCAATGAGGAAACAATTAAGCAATTATTACCTATTATGGAAATCGCTCAAATGAAAAATAAGCCAGTGATGCTCCATACAAATGAACCAGTTGGTCATATATACCCGGGTAAAACCCCGCTATCTATCAAGGCCATTTATCAATTCATAGAAAAATATCCAAAAAACAGAATTATTCTTGCCCATTGGGGGGGAGGTGTTTTTTTCTACCATCTTTTGAAAAAAGAAGCGAAAACTGTTTTAGACAATGTATATGTTGATTCCGCAGCATCTATTTTTTTATATGATCAGCGCATCTGGTCTGTGGCTACAGACATTCTTGGATCGGAAAAAATTCTTTTTGGCACGGATTATCCTTTATTACCAGCCAATCGTTATTTTAATCAAATTAAATCAAACACAAATCTCAAAGCGAAAGATATTGAAAATATTCTGGGAGAATCAGCATTTAATATTTTATCATAATTTTTTCTTGACAATTCTTTGCTGTAGATGTATTAATTTTTTCATTAAATTTAACTTGAGGGATCGTCTAATGGCAGGACGACGGGTTCTGGCCCCGTTAATCCAGGTTCGAGTCCTGGTCTCTCAGCCATATTTTCAAAAGGCATGGCACTGAAAAGTACATGCCTTTTTTTAATTAAACCTTATCCTTTCATGTTTCATATGAGATATATTGATTCCAACACAATAAAACAATTACCTGGTGAACGTATTAAAAAAAATTCACTTTTCCATTTCCAATGTGATCCAACTGTTTCATGTTTCAATCTATGTTGCCGAAATTTAAATCTTTTTTTGTATCCTTATGATGTAATACGTTTAAAGAATCATTTAAATATAACATCCAGTCAATTTATCGATCAATATACTGATATTGTCATGCGTGAAAACTCATTTTTTCCGGATGTGCTTTTGAAAATGGCAGACAATCAGGACATGACCTGTCCTTTTTTATCTGACTCAGGCTGTTTGGTTTATCCAGATCGACCCGATGCCTGCCGCACATTTCCCATTGAAATGGGAATACATTATTCAGAAAAAACAAAGCAGGATGAGCCAGTGTATTTTTTTCGTCCACCGGATTTTTGCAAAGGTACAGAAACAAAACAAACCTGGACAATTGATACATGGAATATTGATCAGGCGGTTGAACCATATCATCGGATGACCATTCAATGGGCAAAAGTGAAACGATTGTTTCAAAACGATCCTTGGGGAATCGAAGGGATGAATGGTAAAAAAGGAAAAATGGCCTTTATGGCCATTTATAATATAGATGAATTCCGAGATTTTGTATTCAAAAGCAGCTTTTTAAAACGATATAAAGTAAAAACAGAACTGAAAAAAAAGATGAAAAAAAAAGATGATCAGCTTTTAAGGCTTGCTTTTGAATGGGTAAAATTAGTTATATGGGGAATACCATCAACAAAAATCAATATAAAATATTAAGGAGGTTCTGATGTCTGATACATATTTAAAAAAAATTGAATTACAACAGGGAGATATTACACAACTATCAGTTGATGCCATCGTAAACGCTGCAAACAACAGTTTATTGGGAGGTGGAGGTGTGGATGGCGCTATTCATCATGCTGCAGGACCACAACTTTTGGAAGCATGTAAACCACTTAATGGATGCGATACCGGTGATGCCAAAATTACTGATGGCTTCCAACTCAAGGCAAAATATGTGATCCACACTGTTGGACCCATTTATAGTGGGTCTTCTGAAGATCCAAAACTATTGGCCAGTTGTTATCAAAACAGTCTCAAATTAGCGCAATCTAATCATGTCAAAACCATTGCATTTCCAGCAATAAGCTGCGGTGTTTATGGTTATCCCATTCCTGATGCAACCAGGATTGCTGTAGATACAACGATGGAAATTCTGCCGCAATGCCCTGTTATTGAAAAAGTGATCTTTATGTTATTCTCTGATAAGATATTTAATGTTTATCGTGATTACATTGCAAATATGTCGGGCAAATAATCGTCTACTTTTCCGGTTGTAAAGATACATTTTCATATGCTTGATGGAGTTTCCCATGAAAACAGATAAAGAAGTATATAAAATATTTTCTGCCTGCCCTAAATTTTTATTCCAATCTGCAAGAATTCGTATTAAGACAGAGTATTCAATGGAATCTGTGACATTAAAAGAATTTGAGCGTCGAACAGATGGTATTCTTAAACCAAAAGACACCAATGAACCAACATATGTCATGGAATTTCAAGCACAAAAAGATTTAAAGATATATCATCGATTGGCAATGGAAATGTCATCTTATGCCATGGCACAATCAGGTTGTGAAGTGCGTGGTATTCTTGTTTTTTTGCATAAAGGACTTGATCCACAAACCAGACCATGGCATTATCTATCTAAATCCAAAGAAAAATTGCTCAGAATTGTATATTTAAAAGACTATATCAAAGAACTTGAACAAAAGCATCCCAATCATCCAATGGTTATTGTATTTAAGCCATTGCTAGAAAATGACTTAAATAGATTAAGAATTCATTCAAGAAAATGGTATCAACAAATTGCCAAAAGTCGATTATCTAAAAATGTTAAAGCACATCTCCAGGATGCATTTGCGAGTTGGCTTTTGGCAAGATTTCCCAATTTAGACTATAAGGAGTTCATAAAAATGATTGAAAATTTACCGAATATTGAAGAAACATTGGCATATAAACAACTCGTAGCAATTGGCGAAAAACGTGGCGA
>Ga0272440_1003073_pt1 | contig 12638 bp, 11 predicted proteins | sample SSMMMBAug17_FD_192440 | JGI IMG/M metagenome (GOLD analysis project Ga0272440, IMG submission 192440) | Marine sediment archaeal communities from Little Sippewissett salt marsh, Falmouth, MA, United States - SSM-MMB-Aug17 | ecosystem: Environmental > Aquatic > Marine > Wetlands > Sediment ...
AGTTGATTTTATCAAAATACCATCGCATTTTTTAAACACCATTCAATCGCCTGGAGTGATGACCCGCGTTTTTTGAAGATTTAATCCGGCAGTGTGCTACAAGAACCAGGGTTTACAAGAGCCAAGGATGAACACCTTGAAAAAGACAAGAAATCCATGCAGTAACCACTTCCACCATTAATGTGTATTGTCCAGGGCTTGCCCGGGCTTTTATCTTGCGCCCTTTCAGGGCTAACAAGTTTTAAAATTTTGTTCCCATATCGATAATCTGATAAGGGGTTGGCATTTTTAAGTGAAGTTGTTTGATTGCGATTTGCATAATTCGCTCAGGAGATTTCAGTCTGGCTTGTTCAATTTGGAGTTCATTTTTTAGATTAACCAGACGTTCTATTCTTTTTTCCAATGCATGAATATCATATCCATGCTGAAGATATTGAACGCGACACCATGTATATAAAAACATTTCAAGGATCAATATGGCCAAAACAATTCCTCTAAACCAAACGTTACGACTTTTTTTTGTGGGATAGTTATACATACAATTACATATTCTGTTTAAAAAACTCGCTTTGATCATTTATAAGATTGGGTCTGGGAGTACTTTTTTTAGGTGCTGTTCCTTCTTTAAAACATTCATAAATTGTTTCTTTAGATTCTGGAATAGCAAGCAAACCCGTTTCTTTATCAATCGTTGCAAATTCAACGCCTTCAGGAATAGAAAAAACACGAACAGGTTTACCTTCCATCATCCTTTTCATATATTCCAGCCAAATCGGTGATGCTGCACGTGATCCTGTTTCTCCGGCCCCTAATGATCCTTCCTTATCAAGTCCCACCCACACGCCTGTCACGTATTTTGGGGTATAGCCTACGAACCATGCATCATATAAATTATTGGTTGTTCCAGTTTTTCCTGCAACCGGCCTGTGCAATTCTTTGACACGCTTGGCAGTTCCATGCTCAACAACACTTTTCATCAAACTGGTCATGCAATACGCTGTACTTTTTTCAATAACTCGTGCTTTATCAGGAATATTATGCTCAAGAACTCTGCCATTCCTATCTTTTACTTGTTTAATGAAGATAGGTGACACAAGTTCACCCCCATTGCAAAATACAGCATATGCTTTCACAATTTCTAACAAAGAAAGTCCTGAAGAACCTAATGCGATGGACAGATCACGATTAATGGGTGATGTAATGCCAACTTTTTTAGCATAATCAATCACATAATCTACACCAATATCTTGTAATAATTTGATGGTTACGACATTTCTGGATAGTGTCAAAGCATCCCTTAAAAGGGTCGGGCCAAAAAATTCTTTTTCATAATTTTTGGGACGCCATGTAAAATGACGCTTTTTTTCTTCATAAACAATTGCAGTATCAATAATCATTGATGCAGGCGTGTATTTTTTTTCTTTTTTTTCAATACATTCTCGAATAATTGCCCACATAGAACTTTCTTTTTCCAGGTCAATACAGTTATTCACATCAGAAAGTAAGTGTTCTTCTGTATGATATTCAAGATCTTTTAAAGGTTCAAGTCCCCTTATCAACTCAAGTGGCACATCTGCTTTTTCCATCTCATTAAATGAAGTATCACTCAAAACTGAACTGGGACCACGATCAAGAGCTGCTGCATATACAATAGGTTTGAAAGCAGAACCTGGCTGACGTTTGGACTGAATGGCACGATTGAACTGACTTTTTTTAAAATCTCGTCCACCGATCATTGTCATAACATAACCTGTTTCAGCTTCCAAACACAATAATGCGGCTTGGGCAATGGGTATTTGTTCTAAAGATAATTGCCACAACTCGGCATCTTTTTCATACTCAACACAACGAACCCATATGACATCACCTATTTTTAAGGCATATTTTGGATGTTTTATGTAATATGGATAACGTTTTGGATTTGGCTTTCTTGCCCATTTCATATCTTCAAATGGAATGTATCCCATATGTTTTCCAATACGTACAGATACTTTTCTTCTATTAACACCAACAACCAATCCTTGAATCAAAAGATCTTTTTGAATACCTGTCTCTGGAAGTTCTTTTTGGATCTGCGCAAAAAAGGACTCAAATTGTTCTTTTTTTAATTGCTTTATTGGACCTCTATATCCCTGGCGTTTATCCAATTTTCCTAAGCCTTTTTCTATTTCCTCTCGCGCTGTTTTTTGAAGATCAACATTGACAGCGGTATTAATTTCTAGGCCTTGTGTATAAAGCATGTCGCGCCCATACTTTTTTTCTACGTAGCTGCGAACATATTCTGTATAATAAGGAACTTCTTCAATATATAAATTCACCCGAGGTTTAATATCCATTTTAAATTCAATGGCTTCAGCAGCCTGTTCTTTAGAAATATATTCTTTATCAACCATCTGATTTAAAACATAAATTTGACGAGCTTTGGCTTTATCAAAATGATGGAAGGGTGAATATTTACTGGGTGCCTGTGGCAGTCCTGCCAGGATAGCACATTCTGCCAAATTTAAGTCATTAACCGATTTGTTAAAATAATTTTGAGCAGCAGCTTCGACACCATAAGCACCATGCCCCAGATAAATTTGATTCAAGTAAAGGTATAGTATTTCATCTTTTTCAAGTCGTTGATCAATTTGATAGGCCAATATCGCTTCGCGTATTTTTCTTTCATAAGTTCTTTCAGATGTTAACAAAAAAGACTTGGTGACCTGCTGCGTAATTGTGCTTCCGCCTTGAACGATGGTCCCTGCTTCCAGATTTTTAAAAAAAGCACGAAATATACTGACAATGTCAATACCTTTATGCTGATAAAAGCGTGAGTCTTCTGCAGCAATAAAAGCCTGAAGCAATTGTTTGGGCATATCTTCCAAAGGAACTACAATGCGACGTTCTTCAAAAAACTCAGCAATTTTTCGACCATCATCAGCATAAACATTGGTAATTATTTTAGGATGGTAATCATCCAATGATGATATTTGGGGTAAATCTTTACTATAGTATAAATAAACGCCGAAAACAGTAATAATACCTGTTAAAAACATAAGAAAACCAGATACAACAAAGAATAATAGAATTCGATACATCCATTTTCGTTTTGGAGAGTCAGAAACAGGAGGATGCTTTTTTTTATTTTTTTTATGATTTTTTCTGGAGGAAACCTCTTGAAAATCATTCATAATGACATAATCGCCCATAGTGATTCATTCCATTTCATTCGTTAAAAAAATATACATGTTTTTTTGAAAGAATTTAGTTTACATATCATATAGAATGTTGAAAAATCAAGTTTCTGCTTTTTTTGAAATGACTTGATATAAATTTATTATTTATGTTACAGTCCTATATTACAAAATTTGAGTTAAGTAAACAAAGGAGTGAAACGCATTATGCAACTCGATTTTAAAAAACAAAATGGGCTGGTTCCTGTCATAACACAGGAATATAAAACCGGTGATGTACTGATGTTAGCGTACATGAATCAGGAAGCATGGGAAACCACATTAAAAACAGGCAAAGCAACCTATTGGAGCAGATCCAGACAGGAACTTTGGGTAAAAGGATTGACATCCGGTCATATCCAAATTGTAAAAGAAATTGCTGTAGACTGTGATAATGATACTGTCTTGCTGAAAGTTGATCAAATTGGAGGTATTGCCTGTCATACTGGTAAACGATCCTGTTTTTTTCAAAATGTTGATTTTTCTTCTGCAACTGATTAAGTAGGCGATCATAAGTTTTCGGGTATGAAGAAGTATTGCAGTATCTAAAGATCGTAATCATCAGATAAAAAAATGTACGATCTCGGCAATTGCAAGAACAACGTAGGGCTAAAGCCCAACGCTGAATTGAGAAAGGACGCTAAAGCGCCCTCATGCAACATAGGTACTGTATTGGGAATATCATGCTTTTCATCAATTTTGAAAGAAATAAACAGCTAATTAATAAATATCTTTTGGGTATTGAGGGCGCTTTAGCGTCCTTTCTCAATTCAGCGTTGGGCTTTAGCCCTACGCTGTTCTTGCAATTGCCAAGATCGTACATTTTTGCCTGATTGCAATTCTTATGTGATAAAACTTTTTTATACCCGAAAACTTATGACCGCCTACTTAGAAGCCTAAAAAATCAAGAAACTTTAATATTCAAGACATGCTTACCTCTGGGGAGTACATAAATGTTTATTTCTGGGCCATCATTTATAGAATAGGGAATTTTAACAATACGATGTGGATGTTCATGACCAATGATGACTGTATGGCACTGATAAGCCGGAGCAATTGCCGTTTGATATATTTTTTTGAAATGTTTTGTATTGATAGGAATTGACCATAAATCCTTCACATAATTTTTTAGACGAAATACATACCACATCAATGGCGAAATACCTGCCGATAACTCACCGCCCCGCCATCGGACAATTTTTTTGTGAGGCCAAAAAAAAATGTCACCATGAGTTAATAAAACGCGATGATATTTTATAAATGTCTGGTCTCCATATGATAGCTCATGATTGCCAGGTACGTAATTTGTCCCTGCATTTTTTTGAATATAATGCATCAGTTTTTTGGCTTCATTTAAATGTTGTGTTGGACAATTTTTCAAGTCCACATTATCACCAATGTAAAAAATATCTTCACCAAAAATCAATGGTTCATTGATTGAAGAATGTGCCCCAAACCAATGCATATCTGAATAAATGATCATATCGTATTTATTTATTTAAATTTATTTTGAAATTTTTTATTTTAAAGTGTAAGAATTTCTGAATTTTTGTGTCTATTAAAATATAGAGTTTTTATATATAACATTCATTTTTTTTAAAACACTTTTTTTTTATTAACCCATTTTTATTTACAAAGGAGAGGAGATGTTAAAACGATTTTTATTTTTTTTACTGGCTTCATGTTTTATTGTTTTATTTGGATGCAGTACTTCGAGGTACACATATCTTGAATCAATCGGAGTATCGTATGAAACCATTGACGAATTAATACCTTATTATTTTTTAGAAGAATCGATGGTTATGAAAATTGATAATGATCTTGTTCATTTTTGCGATCAAGGCCAGGGACCGCCTATTGTTTTACTGCATGGATTTACAGCATCATTACATACCTGGAATGGTTGGGTTGATGCCTTAAAAGATAAATACAGAATAATCCGCCTCGACATTCCAGGATTTGGGCTGACAGGGCCTTCAAATGCAAATACATATTCCGGAGATCAATGGGTGGCATTTCTTGATAAATTTGTCAGGCGTTTGAACATAAATAAATTTTCCATTGTTGGTAATTCTTTAGGAGGCTATATCGCATGGAACTATGCACTTAAATATCCAGACAAAATTAATAAACTGATATTATTAGATCCGATTGGTTACAAGCAGGATGCACCTTTCTTACTTGACTTTGCTTGTTTTCCAGTTGTAGGCGAAATTGGGAAACTGGTTATGCCCAGACCTATGGTAAAAATGTGCTTAAAAGATGTTTATGGTAATAAAGAACTGGTAACAGATGAACTGGTTGATCTTTATTTTGGATTAACAATGATAAAAGGTGCCAGATCGACGTATATTGATATTTTTCGTTTGATCAAAAGAGGAGGAAAACAAGCTGAGGTTGGGAGCAATATTAAAAATATTTCAAAGCCAACGATGATCATGTGGGGTGAAAGTGATCGATGGGTTCCTATTCACTTATTGGAACGTTGGAAAGAAGATATCCCGCATGCGGTTGTGAAAAGTTATGCCGGTGTTGGACATATACCTATGGAAGAGAAACCTGATATCACAGCAAAAGATGCAGATCATTTTTTATCAGGTTATTATTATTCCGAGCTTAAAAAACAATAGTGTTCATATCTATGAGCGCAATTGACAGCACTATTGAGGATGTTCTGTATTTTTTTGAGGATTATTTTGACATAACTGATGCTATCAAGAAACAAGTTATAGAAACAATACAACATCAATCTACAGATGGTATATTTAGAAAAGAGAAACTCGTTTCACAAGGCATTATTTTATGGAAAGTTACACCATAATTTTTTTATGAATGATGAAACAATTACGCAATCAAATGCATTTTTTTTCATGGACAGGTAAAGCAGGCATTCTTTTTTTATTTATTGCCTTGATCGTTGCAGTATGTGCACCTTTGATCAGTTTCTATCCGCCCAATCAATCATCAGGAAATGCTTTGATGCCGCCGAGTATTAATCATTGGTTTGGCACGGATGATTTGGGCCATGATTTATGGGCACAGATTTGTTTTGGAACGCGCATTAGTCTTATTATCGGAATAGGAACTGCTTTGCTTTCAGGCTTTTGTGGGGGCTTGATTGGTATGTTTTCAGGATATCGAGGCGGTATCATTGATAAAATCTTGATGCGTCTAATTGATGTGATGATCGTTTTACCAGACTTGCCGGTAATGATTGTTTTAGCAGCCTTCTTTGGTCCAGGTCTATTTAATATTATTATAGTGTTAACATTATTTTCCTGGGTGTATACCGCAAGAATTGTTCGTTCTCAAGTGTTGATGCTCAAAGAAAAACCATATGTCAATTATATAAAAATTCATGGTGCAACGTCCTGGTATATTATACGTAAACATTTATTTCCAGATATATTCCCGCTAATGAGTGTCAGTATGATTCGGCTGACAGGACGCGCCATTATAGCGGAAGCAGGGCTTTCTTTTTTAGGGCTTGGCGACCCAACTTCCAAAAGTTGGGGAATGATCATTCACCATGCAACCAATTTTAATGGCATATACTATACGAACTACTGGAAATGGTGGCTGATGTTTCCCTGGATTGCTTTGACCATGATGGTATTATCCCTGGCATTTATTAATCGTGATCTGGAACGATTGTTTGGCCATCAAAAGTCCACAACCAATTAATATAATTTGAATTTAATCAGTTTATATTATCGTTAGGAAACAGATGAAAATAAACATAATTTACCATTTTTTATTCATACCAGCCATATCTTTTTTAGAAAAACAATTGTAAAATGTCTAAAATTATTGAATATATTCTTACCCTGTGGATTGTTTTGACACTTAATTTTTTTTTACCACGACTGATGCCTGGTGATCCCTTTTTGTTTGTTTCTGGTGATGAAGGCAACATTGTGGCACAAAACACAGAGCGTATTCGAGAGTCTTATATAAAATGTTATGGATTGGGAAAACCTTTCCATATTCAATATGTTCATTATTTCTGCGAACTGTTTCAAGGTAATTTAGGACACAGTTTTCATTTTAATGATTCAGTGGCTAACATTCTATTAAAACGATTTCCCTGGACTGTGTTTCTGATAGTGAGTGCTGTTTTATTAAGCACTGTCATTGGTGTTTTTTTGGGAAGCCTTTCTGCATGGTTTCAGGGACGCTTCCTGGATCATTTTTTATATGTTTGTTTGATCTTGATCGCAGAAATCCCCGCCTTTCTTCTGGCCTTGATATTCTTGTTTATTTTTTCAGCAGAATTCAATCTTTTCCCATTATCTGGTGCAATCACACATTTTGCCGGATATAAAGGATGGGAATGGTTGGCTGATATATGCCATCATGCCGCATTACCCATATTATCTCTGACACTGGTGAGAAGCAGCGGGATGTATCTATTGGCCAGAAACAGCATGATTACAGTCATTGCAAAAGATTATATTCGAACAGCAACAGCCAAAGGTTTGAATCAATATCGTATACTCGTTCGGCATATTATAAAAAATGCCATGTTACCCATAGTCACCCGAATTTTTTTAAGTCTGGGGTCTCTGGTGGGTGGTGCCATTCTGGTTGAAAATGTTTTTTCCTATCCAGGTTTAGGCTTACTGATGCGTGAGGCTGTTTTAATGCATGACTATCCTTTAATTCAAGGTATTTTTTTACTGGTGACTGTTTGTGTGTTAACCGCTAATTATCTGGCAGATTGGGTTTATGTCTGGTTGGATCCGCGCGTATCGCAACAATAAGCGGTAAAGATTGAAACGAGCAAGATAATGGATATATGCCCATTTTTTCTAACCATTCAGAAATTATCAAATCAAATGTAAATTTATATTAACTTCTGATATTATACATGATATATCATTAAAATTATTTAAAATTTTGACTTTAAATTGACCACTAACTTTTTACTTTTGGGAGTAATTTATTATGAACAAGCCTTTGATATTTTTTGTGATTAGTTTTTACTTTTTTTGTGGATTATTTGTTAATTCAGTTATGGCAAAAACCTATCGTCTTTCGTACAGCATTTTTTTTCCAGCTTCACACGGTCAATGTAAAGCTGGGATGAGTTGGGCCAAAGAAATTGAGAAACGTACAAATGGACAAGTGGTGATTACAGTTTTTCCAGGTGGATCACTTACAAAGGCAGATCAATGTTATAATGGCGTTGTTAAAGGTATTACTGATATTGGAATGTCCTGTTTTGCTTATACCCGAGGTCGTTTTCCAGTAATGGAAGCTGTTGATTTACCTTTGGGGTATCCCAATGGTCAGGTTGCCTCTCATGTGGTGAACACATTTTATCAACAGACAAAACCATTGGAGCTAGCAGATGTTCAGGTGATGTATTTACATGCCCATGGTCCAGGTTTATTTCACACACAAAAACCTGTCCAAAAAATTGAAGATTTATCCATCATGAAAATTCGATCAACTGGATTGAGTACAAGAATTGTTGAAGCCTTAGGCGCAATTCCTGTTGTAATGCCTCAAGGCTCAACATATGAGGCCCTTAAAACAGGTGTTGTGGAAGGTACATTTGCTCCAATGGAAGTTCTCAAAGGGTGGCGGCAGGCTGAGGTAATCAAATATACAACCAATTGCAAACAAATTGGTTATACGACTGCTATGTTTGTTGTCATGAACCAACACAAATGGCATAGCCTTCCCAAAGAACTTCAGGATATTATCCTGAAAGTGAACAAAGAATGGATTGATGTTCATGGTAAAACCTGGGACCAGCTTGATGAACAGGGAAGACAATTTACCTTACAAAACAAAAATTTTATATTTGATTTAACTGAAAAAGAAATTGAACGATGGGAAAAATCTGTAGAAGCTATTCTTTATGATTTTATTGATAAAAACAAGGTGAAAAACATTCCAGGTAAAAAATACATTAACCAATTAAAGTCTTTGATTAATGAATATCAACAATAATATATAGCCCGAAATTTTTCGGGCTATTCATCAATAAAAAAAGCCTGAAACCATTTGTTTCAGGCTTTTTTATTATGACCATAAGAAAAGTAAATAGAAATTAGAACAATCCAGATACTTTTCCTGTTTCAGTATCAACATCAATTCTTCTGAATGCTGGATTGGATCCGGTTCCAGGCATCAGGCTGATGGTTCCTGCGCATGGGCAAAGGAATTTTGCGCCTGAATAAATTAAGACGTCACGAATTGGAAGTGTCCAGTTTTTCGGCACATTTTTCAATGTTGGATCATGTGACAGACTCAGATGTGTTTTGACCATCATAGTGGTGTAGTCATTATATTTTTCATCAGATTCCAACATTTTGGCTTTATTTTCAGCTTCCGGAGACCATGAAACACCATCGGCACCATAAACTTCTTTGGCAATCAGTTCGACACGATCACGCAATTTGGTTTCAATGGGATACAGGAATTTAAAGTCATTTTGTTCTTCACAAGCATCAATAACAGCATCGGCCAACTCAAGAGCACCATCGCCACCATCAGCCCAATGGGTTGATTTGGCACATCGAGCACCAGCAGCTTCAGCAGCTTTACGAACCATCTCAACTTCAGCATCAGTGTCAGTATGAAAACAATTCACGCAAACAACCGGATTGATTCCAGCTTTTCGGATAGTGTTAATATGGTGAACCATATTTTCAAGACCTTTTTCCACAAGGCCAAGATTTTCTTTAGTATATTCATCAGGCATTTTAATACCAGGAACAACGCGAGGTCCGCCACCATGCATTTTCAGAGCACGAATGGTTGTTGTTAAAACAGAAACATGGGGTTTCAATCCACTGTATCGACATTTGACATTCCAGAATTTTTCAAATCCGATATCAGCAGCAAAACCACTTTCTGTAACATGGTAATCAAACATTTTGAGACCAATTCGGTCAGCAATAATTGATGATTGGCCAACAGCAATATTGGCAAATGGACCGGCATGAACCATACAAGGTTGATATTCAGCAGTACACATCAGAGTGGGGTTAATGGTATTTCGCATAAAGGCAGTCATGGCACCGCCAACTTCAAGATCGCCTGTGGTAACCGGTTTACCACTTTTGTCAAATGCAACTGTAATTTCGTCCAAACGTTTTCTCAAATCTGGTAAATCATTTACAATTGCTAAAATAGCCATTAATTCAGAACTGACAGCAATACCAAATTTTGACTGCATGGTGAATCCATCATATCGACCGCCCATACCAATAATAATATTTCGAAGTGCCTGAGCACAGAAGTCGATAATCCATCCCAATTCAACGCGGGTTGGATCGATATTTAAACGTCGCATACCAGTAAGACGTTGAAGTTGTTCATCATTGTAGTTACGTTCATGTTGCATTCTGGCAGTCATTGCAACCATTCCCAGGTTGTGAGCATTCATGATATCATTGATATCACCGGTCAGCCCCAAGGAAAATTCTGTCATGGGAATCAATAAAGCGTTTCCACCACCGGCAGCAGTACCTTTAACATTCATGGTTGGGCCACCTGATGGCTGACGAAGTGCACCACCAACGTTTTTGCCTCGTTTGCCAAGACCTTCCATCAAACCAACAGATGTTGTACTTTTTCCTTCACCTAAAGGTGTAGGGGTGATGGCAGTAACTTCAACATATTTTCCATCGGGTTTGTCTTTCAAGCGGTTAATAATGTTCATGAAATCTAATTTTGCCAGACGCCCCATTGGAAGCATTTCATCTTTTTCAAGATTTAATTTTTCTCGCCATTCATCAGGGGTGGGCATATTTTTTTCTGCCGCTTCTGAAATTTGCCAGTCTTTCATTTCAACTGCATTGTATGCCATTGAATCAATCCTCCTTAAAAAATTTATTATTTAATTATACATTGCCTGTTAGGAACCACAATTTAATAACTATCCTATTTTCGTATCTTTCGTAAAAATTGCCCTGTGTCAATAGAACGTTAATTTTTTTTGTTTTTTCAATTTTCCATTGAACGAATACAACCCAAATCCAAATGCGTGTGTCATAATGGGAAAGCTATTAAATTGTGGTTCCTTCGGCATGTGGTTTAACAAAATCCTTTTATCTATAGCATGCACTGATTCCCTTGACAAGACCGAATTCATCAGATGATATCGACTTTTTTTCAGAAACCTGATATAATTGCTTTTTATGAATAAACGACTTCCTTTCAATATTAAAAAGCCATTAAAGCATTTTTCTCATGATGAATGGGAACGTTTATGTGATCGATGTGGTCTTTGCTGTATTCACAAAGTTGAAGATCAAGATGGCCATTTTTATCTGACCGATGTTGCTTGCAAATTTTTAGATATCAATACTATTCAATGCCGATGTTATAACTCTCGAGATAGCAAACAATCTTTATGTCAATCGTTGACACATAAAAATATTGCAAAACATTTAAAATGGCTTCCTGAAACCTGCGCTTATCGTAGAGTTTATGAACAAAAGCCCTTGCCTTCGTGGCATCCATTGATTACCAATGATTATCGATCAGTTCAAAAGGCAGGGGTGATCATTCAAGATAAAGTGGTGTCTGAAAATATGTTTCAGGTAATTAACTGGGACGAGCATATTGTCCCGGATGATTATTTTCTTAAGGACATTCATTATGACCATTAAAATAAAACATATTCCTGGACAATAAAAATACTACCTGACGCATTTTTTGCGGTAGTAATCCATGGGAAACTTAAAATCTTCACAGGAGCATCTTATGAGACTTTCATTTATCAAAATGCAACTTTTTTTTACACCTTAACACACTGTCCAGTTTTTGGGGGCCCCTTATAAAAACACGGAAATTTAGGATTTTACGAGAAATAGGGATTTTGCGGAAAACAGAGAAATATTTTCACTGTTGCAATATTTTACATTATAATTAATTATTTAATTTATTGATTTATTAAATGATCCCAATGGGATTTGAACCCATGTTACCGGCGTGAGAGGCCGGCGTCCTGACCACTAGACGATGGGACCCTTAAGTTAAATCTTTTATAAAATGTATTTATGTATAAGTCAATTATTTTTCTTTATTCCATAGATAGATATCGAACATGAAAAACTAACCATTTTTTTATGATCCTATACCTATGCGAGGAATACAATTTGTAAATACCTTTCCTGATTCCACAATTTTTCCGCTCCCATTTGTAAGGGCGCAACATAAACGTGCAGCCTTTAATGATTGTTATTTTATGAGCCCAAACAAGTTGGGTTGATCACAAACTCATATTCTGTTAAAGTCTTGTCATATTCTATCACTTAAGTAAGAGATCATAAAGATTTTCCTATTGCAAGGTTTAAATGTTACCAAAAAGGCACAAATATTATTGTTCAGCATAAAACATTCTCTTTGTTACCATATCAGCTAATTCCATATTGTAAAGACTCAATCCCCTTTATAATTAAA
>Ga0272440_1003074_pt1 | contig 12635 bp, 14 predicted proteins | sample SSMMMBAug17_FD_192440 | JGI IMG/M metagenome (GOLD analysis project Ga0272440, IMG submission 192440) | Marine sediment archaeal communities from Little Sippewissett salt marsh, Falmouth, MA, United States - SSM-MMB-Aug17 | ecosystem: Environmental > Aquatic > Marine > Wetlands > Sediment ...
CAATAATTTCAAAGTGTTGTAGTTTTGGCAAATTCCGAGTGTCCAACTTATCTCGTAAAATGGTTTAAATAATTGAATTCTTGTTATTTACAGTTGATTTTAGAAGTTATTCGGTACAGAGGTCTGATACATGTTTGGAAACGATTTTTTTATTTTTTACGTATCTCAAAATTTTTTGAAAACAATCTTGATAAAGATCAATGGCATCAGTCATTACTGAACTATGATTGGGGAAAACTGATGTTTCTTCTGAAAAAGTTTGAAAATGTCAAAGACAGGGTTAAAAAATATTATATTGTTTTTGATAATTTTTTATGGTCATTGGTAAAAAAAATGGAGCAGTAATAATTTTTATTATTGTTTTGTTTGTTCAGATATCATCCAGTCAATTACCGAAAGACATTATGTACATACTCGAATTTATAATTTATTTGGAGAAATCTAATGAAAAATACTGATGGAAAAACTGATAAATTACCAGAAATAGTCCGTATAGAACCTTCGAGTTCTTGTAATCTTCGATGTTTGCATTGCCCTACAGGTTTATCTGGGGGGGGTAATGTCTTCTGAAATATTTAAAATTGCCCTGAAAGAAGTGAGAGTTTTGAAGCCTCGTGTCGTAGTTTTGTACCATGGTGGAGAGCCATTTGTTAATAAGAATATTTTGGAAATGGTCAAACAATTGAAACTTGCTGATGTAAAATTTATCAAGACTGTTACTAACGGAATGTTATTAAATGATGATTTGTTGTTTAAAATCATTGAGTCAGGTTTGGATAGAATTGAGTTTTCTTTGGATGGGAGAAGTGCTAAGGAAAATGATACAATCCGCCGAGGATGCAGTTATTCAAAAGTTTCATTAACAATAAAGAAACTAATTTCTGCTAAAAAATATTTAAAAAGAAATAATCCTTTTATATGTATAAGTAATTGCCAAATACCTGATGAAAACAATTTTGATAAAATGCCTGTAATAGCAGATTATATACTCAAAGATTTTTATCAATATACTAATAATGCAGAACTTGAACTTAGAGCTTGTCATTCGATACACTGGCCTGGATATCCAATAGCTCGTTCAAGATACAAGTTAAACAAACCGAACAAAGAAAAATCAAACTATTGTGAACACCCGCTAAAATTGATTACGATCCGTCATAATGGAGATATTGTAGCGTGTTGCCAAGATATCACTAGTATGTACATACTTGGAAATATACAACATCATTCAATAAGAGAGTTGTGGAATAATGAAAGATATAGAGCATTACGAAAAAGTATTATAAACAGAGACTTTTTGCCACTTTGTCGTAATTGTAATATTGTAAATCCAAATAGCGGATTAATCCAAAGTCAACAACCACTACCATAAGTTGTGGATTGATTTAAGCCCTACATAGAAGAAGAGGCTCTCTACAATTTCGTATTAGTAGAAATGCTCCTTGTCTTGGCTATCACAATTTTTGCTGTTAGCGAGTACATTTTTTAAAATAATCAAATGGGTTCAGTGCTAAAACACACGTAATTGGTTATTGATTGTAGAAACTTCTCGTTAATTGAATTTTTAAATCAAAAACTCAATTTTCGGTAAGTTAGAATAAAAAGAATTCGATAAACAAATAGAATTATTAGAAATACAATATCTGTGTTAACCAGACACCAAAAGCTGAGCGGCTTTTTCAACGATTTTTTTTCGGGTTATATTCTATTTTTTCATCAATACAAATCCTTTTTGCTTTTGGTGCAGGTTACACCTGTTCATTATATTACAAACATAGTACAGCAAGGCAGAAATAATGCCACGGTTTTTGCCCTGTATTGATTCAAGCATGCTAAATTTCGGCAAAGCCACGACCGCCTGGGATTGTAGCCCTAGGCGGTCGTGGCTTTGCCGAATACGATATTTTTATAACGGTTTCAAAAACCGGGGCAATATTTCTGCTGAGCTGAAGTAGGTATTATATGGATATAAAATCAAGTAAAATATTAGTTACAGGTTCAGGAGGCTTTGTTGGAAGTCACTTAGTAGAAAAGTTACTATCTAAAGGCTATCATGTAAAATGTTTTGTTCGTTATAATTCAAGAAATGATCATGGGTTGTTAGCAAAAATCCCAAAAAATTTTTTGAAAGACGTCGAGATTGTTAGTGGTGATTTAAGAGATTATGATGCCATTTTCCAAGCACTAAAAGGTATCGACATCGTATTTCATTTAGGTGCATTGATCGCCATACCATATTCATACAATAATCCCAAAGATGTCATAGATACGAATATTATCGGAACTTTTAATGTTCTAAATGCTGCAAAATATTTTTCAATTGACAAAGTCATTCACACATCTACAAGTGAAGTTTATGGTACAGCTTTATACGTACCAATTGACGAAAAGCATCCTTTACAGGGACAATCACCATATTCTGCTAGCAAAATAAGTGCGGATAAAATAGCAGAAAGTTTTTATTTTGCTTATGATTTGCCTGTTGCAACTATTCGTCCTTTTAATATATATGGTCCAAGACAGTCAGAAAGAGCCGTTATACCAACTGTAATAAGGCAGGCGATTTGTAATAATAATATTTATCTTGGCAGTTTGACACCAAAAAGAGATTATACATATATATCAGACACGATTGAAGCTTTTATAAAAATTGCACAACTTGATGAAACAATTGGGCAAACTTATAATATTGGATCTAGCAGCAATATTACGATTGGCGAACTTGCTAAAAAAATTTGTAATTTGATAGATCCGAGTATAAAAATTATTCAGGAAAATAAACGAATGCGACCTGAAAAAAGTGAGGTTAAATGTCTTTTGGCAGACAACTCAAAAGCTATAAAGAATCTAAAATGGACTCCCAAAACTTCTCTTGATGAGGGATTATATAAAACGATTCAATGGATCAAATCAAATCTGCAGCACTTCCAGTCTGACGATTATATTATTTAACTCATAAAATATAATGAATTGATTAATCAACCTAAGAAAGGATTTAGATAGAAAATGAAAGCTATAATACTTTCTGGTGGTAAAGGTACTCGTCTTGCTCCCTATACAATGGTATTACCTAAGCCACTCGTTCCAATTGGCCATAAGCCTATCTTGGATATTATTGTCAGACAATTATCTTATTATGGATTTAAAGATATCACCTTGACCTTAGGATATTTATCTGAACTCATTCAAGCATATTTTTCAAATGTTAATGATATTTATCCAGATATTAGTTTTATTAGAGAATCAAAGCCACTTGGAACAGCAGGTTCTCTTGGTTTATTAAAAGAAAAAATAAAAGAACCTGTTTTAGTTATGAATGGTGATATTTTGACATCTTTGAATTACAGAGAATTGTATGATTATCATTGTATAAAAAAAAGTATGCTTACAATTGCAACCCATAAAAAGCGGATAAAAATTGATTTGGGTGTTATCATATCTGATAATCAAAACTACCTATCTGATTATATTGAAAAACCTGAAGAACATTATAACGTTAGCATGGGAGTCTATATTTACAATCCACAAATATTTGATTATATTCAAAAAAATGAATATCTTGATTTTCCTGATCTGGTGTTAAAACTAATAGAAAATGGCGAAAAAGTAGCCTGTTATCCAAACAATAGTTTTTGGATGGATATTGGCAGACCTGAAGATTTTGTTCAGGCGCAAGAACAATTTGAAAAAATGAAAAATATTTTTTTACCTGGAGATATGAAGAATGTGGACAGTACCGTTATTTGATATCTCATATTCCACTGAAGAAATTGAAGCTGTCAAGAATGTATTGGAATCCGGATGGCTGACGATGGGAGATAGAACGAAAAAATTTGAAAATGCACTGGCAAAATATTTGAATTGTAAATATGCATTTGTCGTATCTAATGGTACTGCAGCATTGCATTTAGCTTTGCTTGCATTGGATATTGGACGTAATGATGAAGTCATATGTCCGAGTTTAACATTTGTTGCAGGCTCAAATACGATTATTGCAACTGGTGCAAAGCCAGTTTTTGCAGATATTGAATCTGCAAACTATTTATGTATTTCATCCGAAGATATTGAAAAAAAAATTAATGCAAAAACAAAAGCCATTCAGGTGATGCATTATGCTGGCTACCCATGTGAAATGGATTCGATACTATCTGTTGCAGAAAAAAATAACTTATATGTAATTGAAGATGCAGCGCATGCGATTGGCTCTGAATATCATGAAAAAAAGTGTGGTACCATAGGGGATATAGGATGTTTCAGTTTTTTCTCAAATAAGAATTTATCTGTTGGTGAAGGTGGATTGGTTGTTACCAATAATAGTAAACTTGCTAAAAGAATTGAGTTGATAAGATCCCATGGTATGACAACCCTTACTTTAGATAGAAATAGAGGCCATGCGTTTACCTATGATGTTATTGAAAGCGGTTATAATTATCGAATTGATGAAATGAGATCTGCCCTTGGCTACTTTCAACTGAAACGATTGGATGAAAATAATATCAAACGTCAAGAACTTGTCAAATACTATATTGATCAGTTATCTGAAATTGATATGATAGATATTCCTTTTCAAGAAAGCAGCAATTCATTACTAAGTTTTCATATATTTCCAATACTATTAAACAAAACAATTGATCGTCTAAAATTTATGTCTGCGCTAAAAAGAATGAATATACAAACAAGTATTCATTATCCGCCAATACATAAATTTAGCTATTATGTTCAAAATAAATATAGATACTCATTGCCTGTCACAGATGAAGTGGAAAAGAGATTAGTTACTCTACCCCTGTATCCAGCAATGCAAATGAATGATATAAATTATATTTTAGAAAGTATTAAAGCTTTTTTAATTGATTGATTGAACTATTCACTATATCAGAACTTTAACAAATTCGAACAATTAAAGGATATAGAAAAATGCCGAAAAATGTACTTGGAGTAGGAGCCCACTACGATGATTTAGAGTTAGGATGTGGAGGAACTCTGATCAAACATGTGGAAAATGGAGATAATGTAACAATGATTGTCTTGACTGATTCCGCATACCAGGATCCTTCACAGAAAGTAATAAGAACCGCTGAAGAAGCAGGAAGAGAAGGCAAAGAGGCTGCTAAAATTATTGGTGCAGAATTAATCTGTTTGAACTATAAAGTTTTTATGGTGCCTTTTGATGATTTTTTAGGAAGTATAATTCAAGGATATATTGAGGACTTAAAAATTGATGTTGTATATAGTCATTGGGTGAATGATCTACATAGAGATCATCAAAATGCAGCAAGAACTACTCTTATGGCTGGAAGGCATATTCCAAAATTTTTAATGTATAGAAGTAATTTTTACGATACAGAACAACTGTTTCGTGGAAATGTCTATTCAGATATCTCAGATGTAATTGAGTTGAAATCTGATGCGATGATGGCATATAAATCAGAACTTGAACGAGTTAACTACAGGTGGTTAGATTTTTTTCTGAATCAGCATGAAAATGACGGACAAAAGATTGGTGTTCGTTATGCCGAGTGCTTTGAAATTGTCCGATACCTCATATAAATCAAAACCTTAATAAATAAATATATACTTCTTATTGCTATTGAAAATATCATACAATGATTATAACTATTCATCAACCCGACTTTCTTCCCTGGCTAGGTTTTTTTGATCGTTGGCTAAAAAGTAGCATATATATCGTTTTGGACGATGTTCAGTTTATTCGTAGAGGATGGCAGCATAGAGACAAAATCAAAACGTCTAATGGAGTACAATGGTTAACTGTACCAATAATCAAAAAAGGTCGCTATTATCAAAAAATAAAAGATGTTGAAATAAATAATAAGGAGAACTGGCGGAAAAGACATCTTGACATGATACAACATGCTTACCAAAAAGCACCTAATTTTAACAGTGTTTATATCAGCATAAAGGAAATATTAAATAAAAACCATAAATTATTAATTGATCTCAATATTGATTTGCTGAAATTCTGTGCAAAGACTCTCCATATAGAAACACCTCTTATTTTCTCTTCTTCGCTTGAGTTAGAATCCCAGGGAACTGAGCGCTTGATACAAATAGTAACTGCTTTGAGGGGAAATACTTATCTTACTGGTCCAGGCTCAAAAGATTATTTGGATGAAGAAGCTTTTTGCAGTGCGGGAATTGATGTATTATGGCATAATTATAAACCGCCCGTCTATCCTCAGTTATATAATGACTTTGAGGAAAAATTATCGATTATTGATTTTTTGATGATGGTTTCAGAGCCAAAAGAAATTTTCTGGAAAAAGAGTAAAGATTATTCATGAAAGATATTGTCTTAAAAAATCTTGAGTGGGATACAAAACAACTTGGTTTTAAATGCGGTTTAATTGACTGCAGTTTTGACATGGAAGATCAGTTGATACTTTTTCACCTGATTGAAAACCTTATAAAAGGTGCAGATGGAAATACATCTTTTATAACAATAAAGCTATCAAGTAAATATACTCAAGTATTGAACAAACTTCTAAAGATCGGGATTAAATTTATCGATACAGAAGTAATCTTTATTAGTAAAGATGTTCAACTTAAGCAGAATCTAAAATCGAATATTCATTTTGCAAAAACATTCAATCCAGATTGTTTTGTGTTGCTTGCAGAGGAAATGAAGTGGAGTCGACTTTTTTTGGATAAACGAATTTCATCTAATGCAGTATTGTCTTTGTGGAAGAAATCTATCCGAAATCATTGTATGGGGCGCTCTGATGAGATTGCGATTGCTATAGTTGATGAAAACCCTGCTGGAATAGTAACAATTAATTTTGAGAACGAAGAAAAAATTAAATTATTTATTGTAGGAGTTCTGCCTGAATATCAAAATGCTGGAGTTGGAACAAATTTATTAGAAGCTATTCTAAATAAATATGGTGAAAAATACAGTATTTATGTTGAAACTTCGAGTATGAATTTTCCAGCACAAAGACTATATCAAAAAGCTGGTTTTAGATTAAACAGCATTCGATATATACTTCACTATATGAATTAATATGAAATAAGGATTATTCTAAAAAATGCTAAAGTTTGCTTTAAATAGAAGAAGTGATCAGTTTTTCATAGAATTTGATGTTCCAATTGATGAAAATATTGCAAATCATGAAGCGTTAAGCGAAGTTTTGGAGTTCTTCTCTGATAAAAAAGACTGCTCTTTACAGTATGATGAATTGAAACAAATAACAGGATTGCATGGTAACATTTCTTCCTTCATGTATTTTATTGATTTATTTCTTAATTCAAAAGAAGCAGTTGTTCAGAAAAAAATACTTAACGATATTTTTCATAAGGATGTTGTTCAACAAGAAGCTGTAAAGGTAAATTTTCACCAAAACCCATTTGATAATTCATTTCGCTATTGGAGTTTCATACTTAACCAGGGGTATTTTACAGATTATTTTTTCAACAGAATTAATTGGTATATAGGACCCAAAAATGGTTATGTAATACCATTTCCCCTTCATGTAGATATTGAGTCAGCGAGTACATGTAATATGAACTGTCCCATGTGCTATCGAGATCAATTAAATGATACCGGACAAATGGAGTTTGATCTTTTCCAAAAAGCAGTTGATCAATGCTATGAAAATAATGTTTTTTCTATCCGGCTTTCATGGCGTGGTGAAACATTGACACATCCAAGAATTAAAGAAATGATTGCTTATGCTACAAAAAGAATAAAGAATGTATCTTTTTTAACGAATGCTTTCTATATTGATGAAGACATGGCAGATTGCTTCATTGAAAATAAAGTTAATTATGTAGCTGTTTCATTTGATGGTATCGGTGAAACTTATGAAGCTGTTAGACATCCTGCCAGGTTTGAAGATAGCTACAGACGGTTACAAATACTTAAAAACAACAAGCAAAAAGCTGATAGTTCTTTCCCTCAAGTACGTCTTTGTACAATATGGCCTGCAATAAAAAATGATCCCGATGCTTATTATAAAAAAATGAAAGATGTTTCTGACTATATTGTATGTAATCCATATATCAACTTCAAAGGTGATATGAACATAAAACCTGATTTTATCTGTCAATATCCCTGGGAGCGAATTGTAATTGCCTATAATGGTGCCACGCAATGTTGTACTGGATGGAATGCGAATGATATTATTTTGGGAAATATTAAAGATTTATCAATCAGCCAGATGTGGCACAGTGAAATGATGAATGATATTAGAAAAAAACACGCTCTTGGTCAACGTATGAAACTAAATTCATGTGCAAACTGCCGCCATGGCTCTGAAACAGATCCTGATATTAATATATCCGACATTTTAGAGAGAAGATTCTAATCAATGAAGGTAATTTTACTCGCAAACTGGGGGATGGGACTTGAAATATTAAAAGTTCTACACTCATTACCTGATGTTGTAATATCAATGGTTGTTACTAAATATCGAAAAGATAGTAAAGACAAATGGGAAAATGCTGTTTACAATTCTTCTATTGAAAATGATTACCCTACAATAAACCAGGAAGAAATAACATTTACTGAAATAATTAAAGAAATATTAAACTCTAACATTGACTTATTAATTTCTCATGCTTATATGAAAAAACTTCCAAAAGATGTTTTTTCTAAACCAAGTTATGGAAGTATAAATATTCATCCATCTCTACTTCCAAAATATAGAGGTCCTTCGCCAGCACATTGGGTTCTACAAAACAGGGATAGTATTACAGGGCTAACAAGCCATTATATAGATGAAAATCTTGATACTGGAGATATTATTTACCAGGTAAAAATCCCTGTTGGAACAGAGGACACAGTTGATTCAATAATTGAGAGGCAAAAAACTGTTATTAAGGAATTGGTAATAGAATCTTTTAAACTGATTAGAGATCCAAATTTTATTCCAATTTCTCAAATATCATCTCATGCCAGCTATGCCCCAAAATTTTTATAATGGAGTTTTTGATATGAAGAACTCAGAAACACTAACACAGTTTAGTTGTGAAACACCTTTGGAATATTGGATAAATGAATATAGAAGAGGTAAAGGTAAACTTTTATCTTATACCCTCAATAGAATTCAATGGAAATACTATCCCAAAAGAATAGTGCCACATTTTCCATTGAATGTTGACATTGAAGTGAGCAGTAAATGCCAAATAAAATGTGACCACTGTTTCAGACAGTACATGGATATTGGAGAAAACGATTTCATGCCAATGGATATGTACAAAAAAATTGTTTCAGAATGTGGGGAAGAAGGTCTTTTTACATTGAAATTCAGCATGAGGGGAGAACCTTTATTGCATCCCAACATCGTGGAAATGGTTCAGTATGCAAAAGAAAAAGGTGTAAAAGAAGTTTGGATTAATACAAATGGTGGGCCTATCACTGAAGATCTTGCATATGGTCTTATTAAATCAGGGGTTGATTGGATTACTGTCAGTTTCGACGGCTTGGGATCAATGTATGAGTCTATCAGAAAGCCTCTTAAATATGAAGATTCTTTAAAAAAATTAAAACTTCTTCGTCAGGTAAGAGATAATCTAAATGCCAATACATTATTAAATGTTCAAACAATTTGGTCAGCTATAAAAGATGATCCTGAAGTTTATGTTCAATTGATGAAAAGTATTGTTGACCGAGTCGCTTATAATCCAGATATGAACTTCAAAGAGTATATCCTTATTCCTGATGATAATTTTGTATGTCCCAGACTATGGCAGCGAATTGCCATTACAAGTACTGGAAATTATTTAAAATGTCCATCAGATTTTAAGATGGAAGAAATTTTGGGAAATGTCTCGGATTATTCTGTGAAAAAAGCATGGGATATATTGCAGGAGCAGCAACGTCAATTTCATCACGCAGGACGCAAGAATGAGAGTGTTGTTTGTCGAAATTGTCATCATGGAGCGAAAAAAAAGTCGGTAAGCGTTAAAATTGAAGGGGATGAACGTCAAGATTTTGGTTATGATTATAAAGAAGATTTTTCTGGCTGTGGTTTACATAGAAAAAACTAGTGTCTCGGTTTACAATAACAAGCAATGAACAATTGAGAAAATGATATTCATGCAAATGCAAGATACATATTGGAAAAAAGTATTCGGTGTAGAAATATTTAAAATAAGATACTATGCAAAATTGTTACTTTATAAGCTGTTTAAAGTTAAATTGCCAAAAATAATAGATCAAAGGGATTATTGGAAAGATCGTGGTCAGGTATACATGAATGAAATACTTCAATCAGGGTATCTTGATAGAGAAGTTTTTTTTCAAGATATGCTTATTGACCAACTCAGATCTCTCAAATTTACGAGTTTTTTTGAAGCTGGCTGCGGTTTTGGATGGAATGTAAAACGAGTTCATGAAGAGTTTCCATGTATATATGTAGGCGGCTTGGATTTTAGTCTTTCTCAGATATTGAATTCAAAAGAATATCTAAATAATATCAATATTCCAATTGTAAATGGGGATAATTGTTGTATGCCATTTAAAGATAACGCCTTTGATATTGGTTTTTCATTAGGTGTTTTTATGAATATTCATCCATCTAAAATCAAGTCAGCACTTCAAGAAATGATTCGAGTTTGTGGAAAGTATATTATTCATATAGAGTACGATGAAAATAATACAACACCTGAACTGATAGAAAAAAGGACTTTTAAAACGAATATTATTTCTCATGACTACAAAAAACTATATGAGAATCTTGGAATGACTGTTGTAAACTTTTATTCATACAAGGATTTTGGAGAACAGTTTAAAGCTCATGAACAGAAAATTATGGGTGATATCAATCGCTGGGAAGGATTTGAAGGGGCTGAAAAATATATTTTTATAACTGTAGAAGTTAAATAGCTTTTTATAATTAAGACAACAAGGAGTAATAAATTGAGTTATATTATTGCAGAAATAGGATTTAACCATGAAGGAGATTTCGATACTGCTGTTAAAATGATAAAATCTGCTGCGAGTGCTGGTACAAATGCTGTAAAATTTCAAACATACAGAGCAAGTGATATTGCCTTACCTTCAAGCCCGCATTACAATGCTATCAAATGTGGTGAAATGAACTTGAAACAACATAAAGAACTATTTAATATTGCATATGATTTAGGCATTGATTTTGTCTCTACACCATTTAGTCCCTGGGCTGTTGAGTTGCTTGAAACAGTAGGTGTTCCTGCATACAAGGTTGCCTCAATGGACTGTACTAACAGACATTTACTTAGATACATTGCTAAAACCAAAAAATCAATCTATCTTTCAACGGGTATGGCTACTCTGAAAGAAATCGCCGAATCATTGGAATTCCTAAAAAATGAAAAAAGTGGCCCTGTTAAACTTCTTCACTGTGTTTCCATGTATCCCGCTAAAGTTGAGCACCTAAACCTGGCAACTATTAAACTTTTAAATCAAATCTTTAATATTCCTGTAGGATACTCGGATCATTATCCTGGAACAAAAGCCTGTCTTTTTGCTGCAATGCTTGGCGCAGAAATAATTGAAACACACTTTACGCTTGATTCTTCTATTAAGGGGGGAGATCATTTTCATTCTGTAGATCCTATTTCTTTCAAAAAATTGGTTTCTGATATAGACCTTTTTTATAAAATGATTGGAACAAGACAAAGTATTCTTGATCGACCTGATCGGAAATATGCAAAAGAATATCGTAGAGGCCTCTTTGTTGCAAAAGATTTGCCAAGAGGGCACTTTTTGAAAGAGGAAGATATTTTATCATGCAGGCCTGTATCAGAGCTTTCTCCCAATGATTTGGAATGGCTCGAAGGACAAATTCTTAATCAAGAAATGTCTGCGTATGAGCCCTTACAAAAATGTTTAATAAAATAAAGATAGCAATGCAAAAAATGAATAAAAATACACAGCAGATTCAAAAATGGTCTGGTGAATTTGGTAAAGAATATACTGATAGAAATACCTTACTCTTTGATGAATGGGAAGCAGCGCTCAAAAAGAATTATGGTATAACACGCACTGAAATGAATATGGAGTTTATTGGCAACCTGGATCGCTCCATACGTATTCTTGAAGTCGGTTCAAATGTAGGAAATCAACTGGTTTGTCTCAAAAAAATGGGTTTTCAATTTCTTTATGGAATTGAACTCCAACAATATGCTGTAGAATTATCTAAATCAAGAACAAGTAATATTAATATAATTCAGGGGTCAGCATTTGATATTCCATATAAAGATGGCTTTTTTGATCTGGTGTTTACTTCAGGAGTTCTTATTCATATTTCTCCAACTGATATTATAGATGCAATAAATGAAATATATCGATGTTCCAAAAGGTATATATGGGGATTTGAATATTTTTCCGACAAGTATTCGGAAATACCCTATCGAGGTAACAATCAACTGATGTGGAAAGGGGACTTCAAACAAAAGTATATTGAAGAGTTTCCAGAATTATCACTTGTAAAAGAAAAGAAATACAAATATTTGTATAATGAAAATATAGACACTATGTTCCTGCTTCAAAAAGTTTAACTGTGGAAAAATGAAATGAAAAATATTGCCTTGAAATCAGCATTTTCAGAAGTTGATAATAATGAAAAATTCAAACGATATCGATCATTATGGGAAAGAGCCGGTAAGTATGATATATTGACAGATTATCCACT
>Ga0272440_1003075_pt1 | contig 12632 bp, 9 predicted proteins | sample SSMMMBAug17_FD_192440 | JGI IMG/M metagenome (GOLD analysis project Ga0272440, IMG submission 192440) | Marine sediment archaeal communities from Little Sippewissett salt marsh, Falmouth, MA, United States - SSM-MMB-Aug17 | ecosystem: Environmental > Aquatic > Marine > Wetlands > Sediment ...
TCTATATGTACATGCTAATATATAACAAAAAAAGTGCTATAGCAACGCAATTCGGGCGTTTCTTCTAGAAAAAAAGTGGGATAATATCCCATAAAATCGCTCGTTCCCAGGCTCTGCCTGGGAACGTATACTAGGCCGCTCTGCCGCCTCTTTAAGCTTGTATAGGCGGCAGAGCCGCCAGGGCATACATTCCCAGGCAGAGCCTGGGAATGAGCAAGGCAGCTTTCAAGAAAAACTTGAACATCGAGTTATATGATCTATTTTTACTTCTTAATATTGAGCCTTTTACTTTAAAAAATGTAATAAAGGTTTTAAGGACTTTGGGTGGGATGGAATAAATAAATACGAAAGGAGGCAGAATGAACAAAAATCAATTTGCAATAAAAACACTTGTACCAGACGAAATATACACGGGGCGAAAAGAGTTTTTAGACCTTTTTTATAATGAAGCGTTAAAAGCTGCAACACGTAGAACTGTTTCAACTGTTTTGCTTGGTCAGAGGCGTATGGGGAAAACTGAAATTTTCAAAAGAGTTATTAATCGTTTGTTTTATGAACAAGATTATAAAGATCCCAATGCAGTTGTTCCAGTTTATTATAAATTTCCAGACCATATTACTGATCCCTGGAAGTTTTCAATTGAGTATGTTGAAAATGTTATCAGGTGGTATGCTGCCTTTCGAACCAGAAATCCTGATGTTCTTGATAAGGGAGCCATCAAGTTTAGTAAACTTCGTGATTTTGTAAACTCAAAAATTGAAATAATTAATAGCGTTGACAGGGCTTTCAGTTTAATAGAAGTGTTTAATGAAAAAGAATGTGTATACCCTGAACAAGAAGCTGTTAACTTGCCGAGAACGATATCCGACAGAGACGACAGCACTATTGTAATGTTTCTTGATGAAGTTCAAAACCTCCATTTACCGCAACACGACTTTCGAGTTGTTGGATATATGCAAGATGCTGTTGAATCACGAACATGCCCTCATTTTGTTACAGGTTCTGCCATGTCTATTTTAAATGGTATACTTGGAAAAGGGTCATTATATGGAAGATTTGAAGCAGAACCAATAAAGCCCTTTACTAATTTTTATGGTGCAGAACTTGTCGGTAAAACATCCTTATACTGTAACGCTGACATACCTGAAATTATGAGACCTGTTATATCTGAAAAGTGTGGCGGCAATCCATTTTATATTAACTCTGTGGTGGAAAGGTCTGCCAAATTGAATGAACCCCTGGTTAATGAAGAGGCAATTAATCGAATTTTAGCCATTGATCTTTCATCTGGTTTTATTTATCAAGAATTAAGGGATCAGGTAATCAAATGGATTGACAGACTAAATGATCATAATATTACAAAGTGGATTCTTTATCTGGCAGCATTGGAAGAAGAGGACAAGATTGATCCTGAAAAAATACAAAAAGAATTAAAAGTGCGTGAAGGCACTGATGTTGAAGTAAAAAAAATAATAGACGTAATGATTAAGCTATCTCAAGGAGATTTAATTGATTACAAAAGTTTTGGCGGTTACTTTACTCATATAAATGATCCTGTATTAAATGATTTTCTAAAAGTATGGGGAAAAGTTGAGGTAGAAAGAAATAGACAGGCTCATGTTGTTGGAGATACTGTATTTCAATATGAATCATTAAAAAGAAAATATAAGGACTACCAGGGTTATCTTGCAGAAGTTTTTATGATTCAGGTTTTATGGAATAATCAAAAAAGAACAATTGATGGCAAACATTTTAATCATCCTGAAGCAATTAAAATTCCAAGTTTTATTTATATTGATCAACGCTACAGATTGGGATCAGGAAAAGGTAAAGAGATAGATATTTTTGCCGCAGCAGGTCGTGATTTTTGGATTGCAAAAAGCAAATGGCATAAAGATCCTGTTGATGAAAAGGTTATTAAAAAACTGATCAGACAAAAAGAACTAGTAAGAGAAAAAATGGGTAAAAATTTAAGAAGTTTAACCTTATGGCTTTTTGCAAGCAGTGGCGTTTCAGTAAGTGCAAAAAAACTATTAGAAGATAATAGTATTTTATGGTCAACCAAAGAGGAATTAAATTCATTGCTTGAAAACTCAGGTTTAAGAAAATTGCCTGAAATTGATTAAAAAAATGAGTATTAATTAATAAGAAAAGAAGATTTCCAAAAATTGTGATTGGGATAATCAAAGAAACAGACAAATAAAATAAATTTTAATACGAACGAGGTGAAGTGCTGAAAGCCCGAAAAATCAAACTAAGGAAAACTAAAAAAATTAGTTCCTCCCTCATTTAATAATTGTGCATTTTGTTTTTGAACCATGATTACACTGAAGAAGATGAATTTAAAGTGTCTTTATTTCATCTTCTTCAGTGTAATCATGGTTCAAAAACAAAATGCACAAATTGGTACGCATATGTTTAATGTTTAATTTTTGAATCAAGCATTTTTGATATGGGGAATTTATTTTTCGAGTATCCCTAAGTCATGAAAAACATATGAATGGAGGAATAATAAAATGACCCAAAAAATAGGATACGCTTTAATTCTTTGTCTTTTAGCAATATTAACTTATGCTTGTACTTTTGATCATCAGGTACTTCAAGCACAAAAGATGTTGAAAGATTTGGGGTATTCAATTGAAAAAGTTGATGGTAAAAAAGGTCCTAATACCACACGAATAATCAGGCAATTTCAAAAAGCAAATGGATTACGTGCAAATGGTGAAATAAATGATTCAACGATTCAGGCTCTAAAGCATTCAGTTTCAAGGCAAAACGAATCCAGTAGACGAGGAATTGCTATAAGCTCAACTGTTCCAAATGGTACTGCTTTTCATATATCCGGTCAGCAGATTTATACTTAGTGCTTTCATTACGTTCATCTCTTAGTTATATTTATTATAAAAATGTTTATTACATCAGAGCCATATATTCTCTTTAATCTTTTAAGCTATACTTGAGTATTATAATAAAAATATATTCAAAAAACAAGCTGCTCAAAGTTTTTTTTGGGATAAAAGGGGACGAGGGATAAAAGGTGACGTCTATGATTTAATCCTTTTATCGGCAAGAGGCTGAATCTTTCAAAGAAAAACATAAAAGCATAGACGTCCCCTTTTCTTCCTAACAAAAGCTTTGAGGCGGTTTTCCAGTTTTCCATTTTTCATGCCAAGGTTCAAATCTTGTTCGATTTTATCACGCGTAATTATTTTTTCTTTATGCTTGCAAAGATACAGAATCATTCTTTTTCCATTGGTAACATTAATTCTGTCAATGGCCGAATGAATATATTCCACCCATGTTCCATTAAAAGTAAGGTTCTTTATCTATTTGATGCCTGAAGAGGAATATGCAAGACGAATAAGAAATGCAACTAAAAAGAATGCGAGCAAAACAAAAAGCAAGACATTAAGTAAAGAAGATAAATCAAGAGCAGGGCTGAATTTGTTTATAACAAATTCAGCAGATTCAATAATAACCTTAGATAATGCATGGAAAATATATAAACTGAGATGGCAAATAGAGCTGATTTTTAAAATCTGGAAATCCATATGCAAAATCGATAAGGTAAAAAAGGTTAAGGAAGAACGTTTAGAATGCTATATTTTTTCGAAGCTAATATTGATAGTAAGTGGCTGGAGAATTACATGGCAGGTTGCAAATTGGTTATAGGGTACTCGATCAAAACTCAAACCGTGGTAGGGCGAATAACACAGCGCTCCACAGGACCCCAAAAGCAAGCGCGTTTTTACCAATTGGCAAGTTATAGGTCAAAGAACGTTATCATCCAAAAGAAAATGTGAGGCGGCCAAGTTAAAAACGAAAATTAAGTGCATAGTTGTATTGATCAATTTTGTGTTAAAAAACTTATCATAGGAAGCCTTATTATAATGCACATAATTTTCGTTTTTAACTTGGCCGCCTCACAAATCCTTTTTCGCTTTTGCGGCCTGTGAGCTTAGTCGTTGGGTGCAAAAATTATTCATTACAAATTTTTTATTGCATTTATTCTGATTGTGACTTATAGTCAGTGGCCTTATGGTCGACAGTAGTATATTTTATCCCTCATGAAAAGGGATAATAAAATACTTAGATACGTTGGCAGTAAGATCAGGAATATAAGGAATTCAACCGAAATTTCTCAGGAGGAACTTGGTTTTAGATATTCGCTTGACCGGACATATATCAGCGATGTTGAACTCGGTAAAAGAAACATCAGTCTCATAAATTTAAATGCAATAGCTAATGCACTTAATGTTGATCTATTACTACCGTAGCGATTCTCCTCTAAAAAGACCAAAACAACTTTCTCTTTTCTAATTATTTTTTGTGAGTTAATATGCTCCCAACCAATAGGTCAACCGGCGACTGCCCCTTCCGCTTCGCTCCAGGAGCAGTCGCCGATTACCTCAATCGATATTCGCCTTTAGTTCATTTGTTGACCAACACGTGTTTCGCTCTAATTTTTAGCACAGCTGAATTGAGCCTTATTCGCCAATACATCATTTTTGCTCATTGGCTAATTAGTCAGTCGCAGGTGCAATCAAATGTAACAAAAATATAATTAGCACCAAAGGTTCAGTTACTCGCAAAACAGGATGAAGCAGTACGTGATTCTTTGAAAAACATTGATGAAAGGTACTTTTTTTATGGCTATAATTAATTACAGGCTTATGATGAAAAGATATCCACTGTTAATTTTGATGATTGTTTTAATTGTGAGTCAGAGTGCAAATGCAATGACTTGTTCTTCTTTGAATGACAAAATAATATCCAATCAAAAGCTAGCAATCATTGATATCAGATCTACAGAGCAATATCAGAAATCTCATATCCCTGGAGCCATAAACGTTCCAGCACGTTTATGTCCACACAAACGATTACCTCGATTTGGGCAAGTTGTTGTGTATGGAGATGGCTTAAATGAGACAATCCTGAAACAAGCTGTTTATGTGCTTAACCAAAAGGATGGTATCAGGGCAGTTGCTCTTAAAGGAGGGTTTTCACAATGGAAAGCCAGCAATTATTCGATTACTGAAAACACAGGAATGTTGAGAGAAGAATTGCCATATATTACATTTCAGGATTTTGAAAAGATGGTGAAAACACAATCTGGTATCCTTTTGCTGGATATTCGCAGTCAGAAGGATCGAAGCCGATCAATTTCAGACTTAATTCATCGGTATCCGAACTTACGCGTTATGTCTTCCCCTTTTAAGAAAGATCGACAACGTTTGAAATCAAGTCAAGATTTATTTGTATTAATTGACAGTTGTGATGGAGCCTCAGAAAAAATGGCACATCAGATGAAGTCTGCAGGGATCAAGCATTTTGTTATTTTAACAGGAGGGGAACAATCCTTTCTTTTCCCAAAATCTCAAAATCAATAAGGTTTGACATGGCAATACCACGAATCACATTTATTATTCTCTTTTTTATGGCTGAAATCTTGTTTCTCAAGCCTTCTTCATGTGCTTTGATACCATCGATTTTTATATCTGATGTCACGCCTGTTTCATTTACTGTCAACAGCACATTTAGAGTTCTTACACAATCAGATATTTTAGTATTTAGCAGCCCGGAAGCAAACAATGACATCACAGATCAATTACAAGTCAACCGCTACCCGCTTTATGGGTACTCAGATGATGTTCATTCGGTATGGAAAACCCGGCAGGAAAAGGAAACAATTCGTCAAAGAATGAAAACCTTAAAACATTCTCAAATTTCTTTTTCCGGTTGTATGCCTGCAACAACCTATTTTTTTTCTGTATCATCCGATCAACAAATTTATTCTGTTACAACCGCATTGTACAATCAATTTATTTATCATGCACCTCAACTGATTGTTCATTTTCCATCATCTCATAACAATTTCAATCCAAATGGATATCTCATTATTGCACAGTCTCCATTAGCAATGTATCCGGTTTCTGCCATTGTGGGTGATGGCAGACCTGAGCATGCCATTGTCAATTTATGCAATATGTTTGATACCAATGGTTTAAGCTTGAATACAAATAGTGGTATTGATGTTCAGGTTGTTGCCCAAGGCGCTCAATTAACACCAGTCTCCAGTCTTATTCATTTAAATCCCTCAGAGACTTTTGACGTCGCCAACAGTTATTCTATCCTGTTCAACTCACCGCCTACGTATATACCAATTGAATTTCAGCAATTCTCAGAAAATCAACAACATCAATTCACCCTGAAGGCAAATGATCATGAAACCGTTGCCGGTCAACTGAATATTTCGGTTCAGTCATCCAATCCAGAACTAATCCCAAATGAAAATATTACAGTGTCATATACAGGGACCGACTATGTTGTTTCAGTGGAACCTGCACTTTTTCAATCCGGAAGCGCTTCAATTACGTTGAACATTTCAGATTCATATAATGTTACATGGACAACTTTTCAGATCAATGTCCAACCAATTGCGAATACACCTCTTATAAGTTATATTTCACCCTTACATGGAAGAGAAGACAGCTCTGTTCTTCTTTCTTTTGGCATTGAGTTGATGGACAATGATGGATCTGAAGTGCTTGAAAATATTTGTCTGAACGGACTTCCACATGGTGGGAAAATATCTGCTCCGGCAATTTTTGAAGATCCATGTTGGACTCTTGAAACGACTGATGACCACTTTTTGAGATACTTACCCCCAGAAAATGATCATACCGATTTTAATTTAATTGTGTCATATCAATCAAGAGAACTTGAAAATAATGATATTGCAGCAGCATCAACATCAATAAAGATCATAATGGAACCTGTCAACGATCCGCCTATGATTTCTAAATGTTCAGATATGGTCATGAATGAAAATACCATTTCACAGCCCATTGCTTTCACAGTCGTTGATATTGACCATGCTTCCAGCGAGCTTCAGGTGAGTGTTTCATCAAACCTGCAATCATTATTTCCACAATCTTCATTCCAAATACAAGGGACAGAAAGCGAGCGTTACTTAACCATTCAACCGGCACCCCATCAAAGCGGGCAAGGTGAAATTGTTATTACAGTTTCTGATGGTGAGTGGACTGATGAAAGTCGTTTTATGGTAAACGTCATTCAATATCAACCCGAACTTTTGGGCGATTTGAATGGAGATGGCATATTGTCCCTCGATGATTTAATTATTGCGCTTCAGGTGACCAGCAATATGAACCCGCACATTTGTTATCCATCCGCCTCCATTGATTCAGTGCAAATAATGATTGATGATGCCCTTTATATTATTTTTGAGCTATCAGGTATTGTATATCATTCTGGGGATTACAATCCATCAGACTTAAAAATAAATCTCAATGAAATTCTTCGCTTAATTCAACTACACAATGCCGGTGGATATCATTGTGACAGTAATAGTGAGGATGGTTATGCACCGGAACAGTCAGAAATTTTAAATCAGTGCCCCTATCATTCTTCAGACTTTGTCCATGATGGTATCTTTCAGGATTGGGTCATTGATGATTTTGAACTCAACCGATTTATCCAATTTTATAATGCAGGGGGGTATGTTCCTGATAAAGAATCGGTTGATGGATTTCGACCCCGATAAATCCATTAATCGTCTTCTTGTATGTAATCGGTCATAAATATTTGGGTATATCGTTGCAAATTATAATATATTTTGGATGTTAATTTCTTAGCCCTGAAAGGGCGACACATAAAAGAAACATGTGACGCCCTTTCAGCTAAAGCTAAGGAATGCTTGGAAAATAAGTTCCTCATTATTCAATATTTGTGGATTCGTTTCTGAACCATGATTATACTGAAGTAGATGAATAAGATGAATTAAAAGTGTCTTTATTTCATCTTATTCATCTACTTCAGTATAATCATGGTTCAAAAAACTGAATGAACATTTATTTATTTAATGGGGAACTTATTTTCAGAACGGTCCTAAATATTTTTTGTTATTCGCCTGATTGATCGAACCTAATGTTCGTCTTCAAACAAAAAATAAACCAAAACTCTCTGGGTTTTATATTTATCTGTTTATAGCTTTGACAAAAAATTACATGTCTGCTAGCATTGGAAAATATATTGAATCATTGTTCATTCCTTTATTTTGATTCATCATGACTGAAGAAGATGAAAAAGCATCTTTAATTCATGTGATTCATTGTCATCATGGTTCGATAAAGAATGAACAACCATTAAATGAACTTCATATTTTTTGAGTTTTCCAAAGGCATTATGTTTAAATATTTGTAGGTTGTACGTATGAAAAACCGAAAGTCAAAACTATTGAAAAACATCATTGTTTTGTTTTTTATCCTACTGAATGGTTGTTCTATTGATGATTCCGATTCATCACAACCATATAAGTCTCAATCCAGTCCACCAAATTTTTCTGCTCAAGAAGTCGCTTTTTTAGCAAACGATCATAGTCAATACTATCATAATATTAAGAGATGTGTTTATAGAAATGAGTTTAATACAATTGATTCGTGCTCATTAAAAGAACTGCCTTTACTTGGTCAGGAATATCAAAAAATAACAGTTGATGCAATTGTTGAAAGAGTTGTGATTACAGATGATTGGATGTTAGATCGATTTAAAGAAGTGCTAGACCTTTTACAAGAAGATGTCTTATCCTTATTTAAAGCAGTGACAGCGATTGTTATTGCAAGAGATATCAGGCCAGCATTTTATTGGAATTCAACTGGAGCCATTTATATAGATCCTCAATATTTATGGGTGACTTCTGATGAAAAAGCTACAATTGATCAGAAAGAAGATTTTAGAAAAAATTATGGGAGCGATCTAAAAATTAAAATGCCATATCGATATGTGTTCAATAACAAGCAAGTAACATTTGCAACTGATTGGAACTCAAAGAAAGACAGAACGATAGAAGAAATGAAAATAAGTTTATTTCGTTTATTGGTCCACGAGCTCGCCCATGCAAATGATTTTTTCCCACCGACAACAATTAATGAAATCTCATTAAATCAAAGTATATTAGCAGCTTCGGCATCAATAGAGGGGAATCGAATCTCAGATATTCTTAGAGTTTCCTATCCTTTAAAGTCTCAACTTCTTAAAGATATTGCTGGAATTAATTATAGAAATGAAACAGCCAACCCAGAAATTTTAGAATATACATCTCAAATTATTGCGGAGGAGTTCAAAAACGATTTAGCAAATGATGATTATAATTATTCCTCTCAATATGAAGACCTGGCAATGATTTTTGAAGAATTTATGATGAATTATCATTTTGATATAGATAGGGATTTTGCAGTATGTTATATCTCAAATCCTGAGAATATTACGCCATTGACTGGTAAAAATCTTATTGTTTATTGGGGGCAAAGAAATCGAATAAGAAAGCACGAAATTAAGGAAAAAGCAAAGTTGATTGTTGAGTATATATTTCCTTTTACATATGAACAATATAATGATTATTTTGATGAATTGAAGGAACCGACAGAACTGATTTCTGGTAAAAACTGGAGTGAAAGTATTGTTATTGGTCAAGAAAAAAGGTTTAATTATCAAACAATCGAAACAGAAATATTGTTTAAGATTCCATATTTATAACGCTTAAAGGTAAAAGAACATAAAAATGTATATATTTAAAGCGTTAAATGTTGACCGGTCAATGCGCTCGAATCATTCTATTGATCGGTTAGAAGAGGTTGTCAGTTTGTGAATATACAAACCAGACCAAAAAGAACAAAAATGAGGTGTACTATGAAAAAAAAAATTGGGTTTTTATGTATTTTTATTTGTATTTCACTGTCATCAGAGGTCTTGCCTAAATGTAACCATGACAATTGCAACAGTTATAATACTTTTATTTTAAAGGTTAATAATGATGTGATTAAAAGGAGAAAAGATCCTTCTAGCGATAAAAGATATACTCATGGTACAACCCTGGGCGTGATCACCAATGATATTAAAGAGAAATTAGAAAACATCCCTGTTCTGAACCAACTAGGAAAAAGTATCTATGGTTCTTTTCAATTGAACCAGGATATTTACACGCCTGATGAAATTGAAAATGTGACGCCTTTGCCAGACGAACATCCCTATTCAGGAGAGTTAAATCTTATTTTAGGACTGCATGGAAAAAACAATATTCAAGCTTGTTGCCATAAAATACCCTCATTATTTTCACTTGAATTAAGTCTTGGAGCCACAGGAAAATATAGTCTTGCAAAAAATGCTCAGACTGAAGTTCACAGGTTGACAAACAACGACATTCCGCTTGGATGGGATAGTCAGTTGCCCAGTCATTTTTCTATTCGCTTAAGCGGTTCCATGATCAATAAATTTAATCCTGTTACCATTGGAGATTTTACAGTTGAAATCTTGTCTAATCTGGGTGGTGATTTAGGAAACACGCTTGTTCAGGCATCTTTATGTGAACAAATGCGATTTGGTTTTAATATTCCAGATGATTTTGGCACATTTGCCATTGGCCCTGGCAGCTTTGCATCAAATCTTCAGGGTAAGAACAGCGCTATTCATAGATCAAAGTATGATAAGTTCTGGCAATTTTATAAATATTTTGGTGTTCATGGAATTCTGTCTGCAAAAGGAACATATGTTAATTATAATTATCATATCGGCGAAAGAGTTGCACCTGTTAGAGAAATTGGAGAATTGGGAATAGGTCTTGGATGCATTGTTATGGGATATAAAATTACACTCTTTTATATTCATCAGACCGAACAATTTGAGGAGCAGGATGGTCCTCACAAATTTGGAAATATTTCGGTAACCCATGTATGGTAAACCATCATTTTATCTATAAAGTCAGCCAACGTTTTTCAGATATGGAAAATGATAATCATAATTTAATGAACTGTTCTCAATCTGCCAAGAATATTGATGATGAAATTCTAAAAAATGATCCACTATAAAATGAAGAACAGATGATGGGCGCATATCAAAAAAGGGGGTATTTTGATATTTCCCCAGACTGTTGACCTGGGTTTGTATGTGATCCCCTTTCAGAGCTAAGAAAACACCCCCCTTTTTTGATATGCGCTCACAGATGATTTGAACATTCCAAAGGAGACAATATGAATATTAATCTAAGTCCCGAAGAAGCACGAGTTTTAGGCTGTTTAATTGAAAAAGAGATGACAACACCGGATCTGTATCCTTTAACACTCAATTCGTTAATAAATGCCTGTAATCAAAAGTCAAATCGTAATCCAGTTGTAACATATGATGAAGCAACGATACTTCAAGCACTTGATCTGTTAAAAAATAAAGATCTGGTATGGGAGAGTAAACTTAGCCGTGCAATTAAATATGAAGAACGTTTCACCAAGAACACTCAGTTGGTAAACCAAGAAGCAGCAGTTATCTGTGTATTATTACTGAGAGGGCCTCAAACAATTGGTGAAATAAAGAGTCGCAGTGAACGAATGTCCTCTTTTAAAAGTCTTGACGACGTTATAACAACTTTAGAAAGTACAGCTTTATCTGATTTTGTGGAAAAATTGCCCAGACAACCTGGACAAAAGGAGGCGCGTTATTGCCATACCATTATTTCAGATACTATTGATGAAGCGCCTCCACATGCTGATGAAAGTGAGAAAAATTTAAATTGTATCTCTGCTGAGCATGAAAGACTTGAAAACCTTGAACGTAAAGTAGATGAAATACAAAATGAATTAAATGGTTTAAAGCAAGCCTTTATTGAGTTTAAAAAACAGTTTGAATAACTGAACATATCTTGATTTGAACGCCTTCTTTAGATAATGCAATCATGACGGCTCCTATAATGGACCCCAAAAAACTGGACAGTATGTTAAGGTTATAAGTAACCAATCATAAGTTTTCGGGCAGAAAGAAGTATTCTCAAATGCGTCAAAAGACAATAATCGTCAAATTAAAATGAACGATTTCGGCAATCGCAAGAACAGCGTAGGGCTAAAGCCGGCTTTAGCCCTACGCTGTTCTTGGTTCATGCAATTGCCGAAATCGTTCATTTTAATTTGACGATTATTTTATAGACCTACTCAGCAAATACTTCTTTATACCGTGTCCCTTCGGTAAGCCTGCTTGAATATCCAATTTTTTATTTTTTTTCATCAACAAACCAATCTTCAGACATCCTGACCTCCATAATTTCCAAACATTGATATAGTTAAACTGGATTCTGGAAACCAAGATGTAAATGTTTTTTCTGAATTTGTTTTCCTGATACTAAAACCTGAATTTACAACTGAATCTCAATTGGGGAGTGAACTGACAAAACCTGCCTTAAGGTGAATTCGCATATGGTCATAACAGACCTAAACATTATTCAAGAAAAGCACTTAAAGGCCATTCACCTTAAGGTAGGTTTTGTCAGCTCACTCCCCAATTATCGAATTTTGGGCATCCTTCATATGCCCCCAAAAGTAGTTAACACTTTTTTGAAATTTTCAAATTTGATTATTAGTCTTAAACCTCATAATCATTGAGATCAGAAAATTTTCAAGCTCCAAATTTATCCCTGAAGTGTTAACTGGAAAATGAAGGATGCCGAATTTTGGATATTCCAAATTTTGGTATACTTCATATTCCAATTGACACTTTTTTGAGAACAGGTAGCCCATTGTAGAGACTCACGATTGTGCGTCTCCGGGCAGAGAAAGGGCAATCGATTTTTT
>Ga0272440_1003076_pt1 | contig 12632 bp, 1 predicted proteins | sample SSMMMBAug17_FD_192440 | JGI IMG/M metagenome (GOLD analysis project Ga0272440, IMG submission 192440) | Marine sediment archaeal communities from Little Sippewissett salt marsh, Falmouth, MA, United States - SSM-MMB-Aug17 | ecosystem: Environmental > Aquatic > Marine > Wetlands > Sediment ...
GATATGGCATCATACCAGATTTATGAAGATGGAAAAAAAATCGACAAAGTCTCCCACCCACAAATCAAACATACCGAATTAATGATCAGCGGTAAAACATATGCGTTTCATGTCACAGCCATCGACCGCTTAGGACACGAAAGCGGCCTTAGCAAGCCCTTTTTTATTACTACGCAAAGTATTCCACCGATGATAACATTTCCTGCTCAAGGACAAATTCTTGTTGATCCTAAAACAATTGTGAAGGGAAAAGCAGAATTTGCGACAAACGTACAAACATATATTAATGGTAATATTTCCAATAGTGGTTTTGCCAATACAAGAGGCGAGTTTACCATTTTAGATATTCCTTTGATCAGTGGCACTAATGAAATCGCAGCCTCTTCCATAAACTCAAATGATGTCGCCAGTGCTGTGTCAACGCCCATTACCTTTACTTTTGATCCCAAACCATTAGCACCGCAAGGTCTTGTAGCAATACCTGGAGATACAACAGTTATACTTCAATGGGAAATCAATACAGAGACTGATATTAAAGGATATCATGTGTATCGATTCAACAAACGATACAATGAGACCCTATTGACAGAAACTAATTATAAAGATGTTTTGTTAACCAATGGCATGCCATATATCTATCATGTTTCGGCAGTGGATTACAATGGAAGCGAAGGTGCTAAAAGTGAACCTGTTCAGGTAACACCAATCACAGGTTTCAACTGGTAAAGAATTTTCAAAACTTCAGGATGACTCAATGAGAAAAAATTCAAAGCATTTTCTATTTTTGTGTTTGATTCTATGGGCAGATATCACTGTTATCAAAGCTTCAGAAATTCCAACATTATTGTGGCACCATACTTTCTCTCATCAAATTATGTCATGTAAAGGCTTAAAGAATTTTTCATTAAAGAAAGATGGTCAACTCATCTTTCCTTTACAGGCAGTGATGACACAAAACAATCTCATTTTTATGAATTCAAGTGGAAAAATATTCAGCAAGTTACCTACAAATGAATATGACCAGGTTTGTCTTTCAGATAATGGCAATTTCTTTGGTGCCCTGAAAAATTGGACATTTGGAATATATAACCCCAAAAACAATCTTCAATATCAAATCGAAATAAACGCAATACCATTTGTTGCCGAACATTATATCTGTCAGATATCCCCTTTCGGAGATTGGTTTTGTATTATTTCTTGGTTTACGCAAACCATTTCATTTTATTCTAATACAGGCCGCCTAATGGCCAGTCATAAAGGCGAAGATTTAAAGCAATCCCGCATCGTGTTTTCAAAAAATAATGAATGGGCTGCCATACATGCTCCAAATTGGGGACAGGGCAATACAAGAGGTTATGTTCAATTGTTTGATAGAGATGGTCACAGGCAGTATACATTTTATCATCAAGGATGTAATGCATGCTTAGACATGGCGTCTGATGGCCAATTTTTGGCCATTGCTGATGAAAAATGCTGTTATGTCATCAATCGAGAGGGACAGCTTATTTTAAAGACAAACGTGCCCAGAGGAATTTCTAAACCAGCGATTTCCAATGATGGTAACTATTTAACCATTGCCAGCAATACAGATCACAGTATCTCTTTGTGGGATATAAAGCAAAAGAAGTTGGAATGGTCAATCAAATTGGATGGTTTTGATACAATTAACAGCTCCTTTACTGGAATTGATATTTCAGGCAAAGAGCGAAAAGTTGTTGTTAGTGAACGACAGCATTGGTCAAGAAAGAATTCAAATAGTCGGTTATCTGTTTTTAATTTCTTGGGTGAACAAGAATGGCAGAAACAGTATTCAAATAGTCAGATTTATCCCCGGTTTTCAGAGGATGGTAGGTGTTTTTTGGTTTTTGGGGATTGTGATGTTTTTTTTATGTATTGGAAGAAGTAATAAAAAATGTGGAGTTATAGAATGTTAAAAAATAAATTGTTGTTTTGTTTAATAATAATGTTTGGATTTTTATTATTGTTTTATCCGAAGCAATATGTTTATGCAGAATTTCCTTGTAAAGATTCTAATTTATTTACCCATGGACGTTATCCAAAAAAAAACTCGCCTAGTATTATCCATTATCCATCAATATTGAGAAAAATGGAAATAAACCCAACTTTTATGAACCCAACTTATATGATGCCAACTTTTAAGGATCAATATTGTCTTGCCTTTAATTGCGATAATACAATATGGAATTATTTTGAAAGAAATAAAGAAAGTGCTTTTCAGGGTGTTTTTAGAGAATTAATAACAAAAGACATGCTTCATTATGTTGAAAACAGTATTAAAAATATTGATAATGAATTAACCGAAGAAGATTACTTAAATTTTGATGAAATGAAAGTAATTGAAGAAGGGCTAAAAGCCTTAAAAGCAGGAGTAGCTATTGTTCTTGGCGGAAAAGAGGCTGCTCTTTTAGCTGTTGCTAAACATCGTCATGAACCAGATAACATAAAGCTGACACATTATTTTGAGCTCACATCTGAATTTTATAGAGCTGGTGGTAAGCAATCAGATTTTCCAAAATGGAAAAAATTAAAAGAATTGAACAAATGGTTTCAGCAAGATTTTCTACCACCTCTTCTTTCAGACAAAAAATTTGAAAAGATGCTCACTAATAATATTGAATCATTAAAATTATTAAAAAATCTAAATACAAAAAATATTACTGAACAACTAAGTGACATGGATCAACTGCTTAAGGAAGCAGAGTTAGGCTTTGAAGATGCCAAAAAAGCTATATATGATACTGATTCAAAACGAAAAAAAATTCTGAATGAATGGAAAGATTTATCTATAAAAATACGGGATGAAACAAAAATAATAAAAAAATATTATTCAGATTTGGTTTATGACAACAAACTATTAGATGAATTGGCAAGAAAAGATATTTTTAATCGTGCTAAAAGAATAAAAGGACTGAGTACAACACTTGGAAAAATAAGTATAGTATCAGATTATTTGGGTGCGTCAGTTGGCTTAGGACTAACGTGCTTTAAGTATGCTTCAGTATTATTTGATAACCAAAGAGATAATATCTACTATAAAATTAATCTTCTAAAAAAATTTAAATATATTTTTAAAAATTATCCGTCCATATTAAAAGCAATCAATAAAGAAATAGAACATTTATATGATATTGATCGTAACATAGGTAACAAATTGCTTGATTTTGTTCTTTCTGACTTATATTCATTTATTAAAGATGCAGTATCTCTTATTATAGATTTAGGACCTTTATATGGCGATAAACTAGGAAAATTTGCTCCCATGGTAAGCATAGGGTTTGATCTCTATGAAATTTTATTTGAAAACCAAAACAAATTTTTGCAAGCAGGTGCAAAGACAATCTCTTCACATATATTTGCATCTTTACTATATAGTAACATTGATAAATTATCTATTTACAACTTTGATTATATTGAATTAAATCAGTTATCACATTTGTTTGTTATGTTTGGTGAGGTTCAACTTGCCAATTTGTACCATTGGATACCTGGGTTTAATCCTGAGAATTCTGACTTATGGTTAGCTGTGATCCCTGCTGATCTTATTTCTTCTTTTGTTAGTGGTAAATACGTTGGTTTAATGACAAAGTCATATAATTATTATCAAAACATTTCAGGCACTTTTTATCGTGATTTAGTTTATTCAAATGACATTGCTCATTATCAAGACTACGTTGATATTTATAGTAAACATAACGCATTATACTATTATTATAGAAAAAAAAGAATTAGAAAAACATATCCAATTCCAGCTACTTTGAATAAAACCAAATTAGAAAAGAATGCAATTGTAAAAGAAGATTACAACAATTATTACATATATTTTAGTGAAAACAATTTTGAATCCAGTATCTCCTTCAATAATAATAATGATTTAAAGCAAGTTTTTTCAAATAACATAGATGATCTAAAAAACACACACGTCATTGGCTTAAGATTTTTAGATTCTAATAGTCGAACTGATCACAAACTTGATGTTGTTACAAAGGAAGATTCATCTCTTCCCATTAGAGAAACGCCTTTTTTTAGTCCTGAAGAATATGTCACAGAAACTAGAAACAAATTTACTGAAAATATACGTTTTAAATTATATCCTTTAACGGATATACGAATTACAGTTAGCAAAAAAATTGCTAATAATATTAAATATCTGCAACTATTTTTATTAAAGGGGTATAATAATTATAAGCTGAATTTTCAAGATTTGCTTAATAATAGTAACCAAATAAAAGCAGAAAAACCGAAGATACCCGATTTTATAAATAGACCACTTGATAATTGGTACTTTTCAAATGCTGTTCCTGATTATTCGATGCAAAAAAACATCAGAGTTGTAGCTGAGTCAAAACCCTGGTCAATTATATGTTTTTCTGCAATTGGTGACTATGTTGATATCTATTATGGCGTTGATTGGAATGATTACAGGTCATTCCAAATATGTACATTGAGTGGAAAAGGTATGGATATGGAAGGTTCTTTAGGTCGGCCTCAAATCATGTATAGGACCATGAAATGTACAAATTATGATATACCTACTGTATTATATGAAACATTTAAAAAATTCAACCAAAGTGAGTTTATACCAGAACTGTATAAGCTTATAGAAAGTCTTATTTTAGAAATAAAAGAAGATGCTGATGTTGAATATGCAACCAACAGGAATGATTTGTCAGGTTCATATACATACGATAAAGACAAAAATATTATTGAACCAACAATGATCATTTCTATACCCTTAGAATCAAATTATGAACTAACATATTCAAATGAAAGCAATTTTACTATTCAGTCTAATGGGTTAATTTTTATTAATTTTGATGGATCAACTGATATTAATGAACTTTCTAAGCACCCAAATTCACTGAAAATAGTATTAGAGAGAATGACTGATACTTCTACAGGTGAACAAGTCGAATTACTACTAACCATGACAGATGACTATCGATTGAAATGTGAAGTACTTCAACCAGGTATTTATATAATTCGCGACATTATCCAGACAGTAACTGATAGTCAATCGAATTCATGGGACAATCATTATAGCCCTTCATCCTATCGGCATATGTATAAGTATCACAATGTGTTAAATGGATTTGAAGTATATTCAACTGATATCAAATTATCAAAAAATATTGAAGCACATATCCCTCTTATTGTAAGTTCTCTTTATGATAGCCCGGACATCAGTTTTATCATAAAAGAAAACCCCAAATATGGTTCTCTTGCATTAAATGACAGAATAGTAGTATATACACCAGAAAATGGCTATATTGGTTTTGACTCATTTTCTTATGCGGCTGAAGATAGTATTATTGAATCCATTCCAGGGACAATCAATATAGAAATAATTGAAGCCCCACAGGAAGAAACCTGTGGCGACAAGATTATCGGAAATAATGAACAATGTGATGATGGCAATATATATAATGGAGATGGCTGTTCTAGCAAATGTCAAATAGATGTAACACATAAAAAAGTTACTTTGATATCCGAAACACCTCCTCCATATTCTGTAAAAAAATCCGACTTTATAAAAGTGTGGAAGTTTAAATATTTGACTCAATACAATAAAACACATGTAAACGTTTATCCAAATAATACTTTTGACTATGTTAATTATATCGAGGTATCAGAAGTAAATAAGAATGGCATCTTTTCTGTCAGTATCCATCTTACCTCCAGATTATCAGAATTATTAAATGAGTTGACAATACAACTTCTCGACAATGAAAAAAATATTATTTTCATTGATGGTTCAGAATCTTTATCTTCAATCATCCGAACGAACCATCCACCAATGATTGACCCTTCACAACGATTTCATATTGTTGGTTTATCAGAGCAAAATCTATCTTTGGATATTATTGCGGAAGATTTGGATAACGATACATTGAACTTTTCTGTTACAAATATGGATAACGAATCGGCTTACTTTGATGGCAATACGCTAAACGTCAAGTTTAATGACCAACAATACTTACATAATGTTCAGATAGAAGTCAGTGATACCAAAGAAAAAGTCAATAAAGATATAACAGTGCTTACATTTACTAAGGACAATATTTATCAATTCTACTCTGATGTTGATGAAACAACTTCATATCAAAAGGAAATATTGTTTTCTACAATCAATGGTATCGTAATCGGGGATAAAAATCAAAATGATATAACTAAAAGAAATTACTATCCAGAAAACTTTGCAACATGGGCAGAAGTTCTAAAAACTGTTGAGTTGTCTGCAGCAAATAGGGAGAGGATAGTTCTGAGAAACATAGATCTGCTTGAGGCAGTACCATATTGGGTCAGACCTTATTTTACATTTGCAAGGGAGCATAAAGCGATTGATCTGAATGTCACGAATTTAAATAGCACCCCCACATACAATCAAATCGCCACTCTTATCGCAAAAATACTCAATTTAAGACAAATACCTGGAAAATACACAGAAATTGAAAACATTGTAAACCCTCCAGATGATATAGAACTTGTGCAATATTTCGGCTTGTTCATGACTGAAGGAAATGAAAACCCAGATAGTTTTCTCAAAAGAAGTGAATTGGCAAATATTATCACCAAGATTTTATCCATGCCGCTCGGTACAATTGATGCACCGGATACAGTTGAAACTAAAGATAATCTTGTTATACAAGGAATAAAAGATTTGCGTGTTTCATCAATGCGCGATCTTGATGAAAGTGTTATTCAAGATGTATGGGTGCCAAATCCTTCTGAATATGTGAAAGTTCAATTTTTTATTAATGATCAAAAACTTAATGAGCCTACCTATATCAATACGTATAGCCCCATTTTCTATGATACTTCAGATCTCATTATCGGTACAAATAAACTTGTTGCTTTACTTGAAAATGTTGACAGCCAATCAAAAACTTTACTTGAAACAACCTTTGAAGTCACTTTTACAGATACAGATCTTGATGGTATCAGAGACAAGGATGACCACTGGCCAGAGGATAATCGTTACTGGCAGGATGACAATGACAACCAAATTCCCGATATATTGGACGATGAATATGATTTACATGATTACTATATAACTGACACAGTCGTTATTGATGATGTTTCGTATTTAATCTCTGATATTGTCAAACATGGTGAGGCTATTTTTTACCCCAGGTCAATAAATTTGATCATTGCTCAATCACTATTTAAAGAACTAAATGCTGTTACAGGCAGAATTGAAATCAATTCGTTTATACCAACAGAAAATAATCTGAAGGTTTTGCTAACTTCAGATAACCCAATCATCAGTTTTGTTGAAAATGAAATTGAAATACCTGAAGGTCAATATTATGCCTCTTTTAAAATGTTAATATCGCAAGAAGCAGAAATTGATGACACGCTTATCGTTTCCATTATGGTTAATGCAGATGGATATACTGGGGACATTAAAAAAATTGTTTTTAATAGTGTGAAGGAGAAAAAGTGGTTTAAAGATAAATCTATTCCAACTGATAAAAATTTGAATGGTGTGTGGGGGATAGATGACAAAATATTTATTGTTGGTGATGATGGTGTTGTTTTTGTTAAAAATGGTTTTTTACCCTGGAAACGCATGGCTACCCCAACAACAATGGATCTGTTCGATGTTTCCGGGTCTTCGGCCTATGATGTATATGCAGTTGGTTCTGAAAGCACCATTCTTCATTATGATGGCAACGCCAATAATACATGGGAAAACATAGAAATACAGGAGACGATGGAAAACCTTGAGGAATATTTCTGTGTTCTGTCATTTCCATCTGGTGAAACATTTATTAGTGGATCATTTGGAAATGTATATCAATATAAAAACAAGCAATTTGTAAACCAGATCACTGTACCACAGGAAACTGCACTCAATACTATTTGGGGCTTAGAGCCTGATAATTTATTCATCACTGGCGATCCTGTAACTATTAAAGATGAACTTGAAAACGATATTAATGAACCAGTTGTATATCATTATCAAAAAGATCATGATATTCAATCTATACAAACAAAAATAAATAATTCTGTGATACTGTATGATTTGTGGGGGGCATCAGAAAATTCAATTCATTCTGTTGGCTATAAAAGTATTCTTTATTATGATGGAACTTATTGGAAAACCATTAGAGATGATTATATCCTCACCAGCATATGGGGGCTGTCTTCTGATAATATTATTGCGGTTGGCGAAAAAGGAGTTATTCTAAAGTATTGTGGAGAAGGAGAGAATATCTGGTCATATGAAAATTCCTGGACCTTTTCGTATTTAAATGATGTATGGGGCAGAGAAGATATCGGGTATGTTATTGTTGGTAACAAAGGAACAGTTCTATTCAATAGAGTCATACCTCATGTTGATTTCCAATTTATTCAGGATGGAAAAAAAGTCACTTTTACAGATATTTCAAACAATGAAAACACTATCGTAAAACGCCATTGGAGTTTGGGGGATGGCACAATATCTACAGGAGATAATATCGAGCATGAGTATGAAGAAGGAAGAACTTATACTGTTTCTCTCAGTATTTTGAATAATGAAGGGCAATTCAATACCATTTCAAAAAATGTTACAACAACACTGTCACTACGTTTAGGAGAGGGTGATGAAGAAACTCAGCGAATCAACCTTGATGAACAGTTTATTGGTGACTGTGTTGAAACCAGTTTTAATATTAAGAACCACGGTGATAAGGATTTATTCCCTCCCTTTATCAATGAAATCAGTGTAGATGATATTCATGTTTCTTATGATGACATCAGTGTTTTACATCCAGGAGAATCTTTTGATGTCAAGGTAAAATATTGCCCAACAAAAGAAAAATCTTCTGAAATAAAACTGGAAATCGTTGACAGCAATACCTTAAAAAAACATACAGTCATTATTGTCGGCAAAGGCACTCGTTGTTTTCAGTGCAATGAATGCACCACTGCCATATATGAAAATGGTGAATGTCATTGTGTGCCCATTAAACATAATAATTGCTATGTATGCGATCCTGTTTCAAATAAGCTTGTTACAAGAAACTGTGATGAAGGTGAACCTTGCTGGAACTATTATTGTAATTTTAGATCAGGTAATTGTAGCAAAACCCTGGATCAAGGATGTGTCATTGTAAATCACGATCCTACATACATTAAACTGTCTCTTGGTAAAAGAAATCCACCAAAAGAAGAAAACCCGCAACAGTTTTCATCCATGGAATCACAATCTCATAATAATTCAATCGACATTTCTTATGAAGTTGAATACGATTCAATTGTTACCATTCTTGTTTATGATAAAAAAGCCCACTATATCACAACAATCACAAAACAGACCATACAGGAAGCGGGTGAACAACATCTCATATGGAATGGACTGAACGATCACCAGGAGCCAGTTGCTGAAGGTACGTATCAGTATATTATCAATGGAGTCAGTACAAAAAGTGCTGTAAAGATTTGGAACTTAATTGGTGAAGTCATTGTCGACAATACGCTTCCTGTTGCTGAAATCAATTGTATTGAACCCAATACGCCTGAAAATGATCATTATTCCATTGTTGGCACTGCATACGACGACCATATTCAATCCTATTACATTGAGTGCTTTGATAACAATTTTCATATCTATGTGGCGCGTAAACTGGTTGTTGTTAAAAACGATGTATTAGGAACATTTGATACCTCAAAATTGCCTGAAGGTACATATAAAATACGTTTGATTGTTGAAGATGTTGCCGGGAATATCAATGTGGACGAACATAATCTTGCGATTAATCGATCATCACGAGTGATGACTGTAACAGTGAATTCGGTCTCACAAAAAACAACACTTGCAAAATCTGGTTATGTTCCAAGCTCTGATAATGTTGATGTTTGGGTTGAAGATAAGGTGCCATCAGGTGCAACATCAATTGAGAATTGGATCTGGGATGATGAATTTTTCTATAGCGGTGACTTAGCTCACAAAGGGCCAGAATCAGAGGGCAAAAGTGTTCACTATTTTATTCATGCAGATGAATCAATTTCATTATCTGATAATCACAATATTATTCAATACGTATATCTGGATCCTGAAAATCCACCCGAAGAAATAATGCTGCAATTCTACACTGAGACAGGCAATGGAGAACATCGTGCGTATTGGGGGAGCAATATCATTCCAACTACAGGAAGAAAAGGCTCAGCCGCATTGTATAACATGAGTGGTTTACCACCATCGGGTAAATGGATTCGCCTAAAAATTCCTTCAATCTCAGTAGGATTGACACAAGTCCCTATAAAGGGAATGGGTTTTGTGACTTATGGTGGAAATGCCTGGTGGGACAAAACAACAATCAGTTCTAATTATAATGAAATTCAAAAAAGAACATGGCTATTGGCATCCAACATGACTGAAGATGATACAAGTAAAACCACTATTAATTTTTCAACATCAACAAATGGTTTCTTATACTTAACGATCTATGATGCAGAAAGCAGAGCAGTCAATCGTCTTTTGGAAGATTTCATTAATGCTGGTACACACGAAATCATATGGGATGGTTCAGATTTCCAGGGAAATCAAGTGCCCTATGGAAAATACTATTTTCAATTTGAACAAATGAATGGCCCAATTGATAGCAATGTCTATGCTGTTATGCCTGATAAATATGTTGATGAATCCATGCTATTGACAACAACTGTCATTGATCGATATGGTCTTTCCTATGAAATAGACAATCAGACACAAACTATTTTACAATATAATGCCTCCAACAATCAAACATTGACCATTTCTGCCAAAAATCTGGGCATGGATAATATTACGCCCACATCCATTTCACTGGATTTGAATGATAATCTTTTTATTGTTGATAAAAAGACGAATTCAATCTTCAAAGTCAATGCAGAAGGAAAACTTTTACAACATATTCCATACTCAGATAACATGACCTGGCTGGATCACTCCATTAATTTTGATGATGAAATTCATCAGGTATACCCCTATTTTACTGGAGATTTATGCGTTACTTATAAAAATTCAAATGAAAAAGTTAATCTATCAACAGGATGTTTTGTGGTGAATCATTCCAATATAACTGCTGAAATTCGCGTACCCTATGAAGATTCTTTAATCTTTGAAACAGTACCCATCTTTGGAACCGCGTCATCCCGATCCTTTGATCATTATGAAGTTGCTTTTGGGTCAGGTGATCAACCCACCCAGTGGACAACCATTGTATCCTCTAAATCAAAAGTATTTGATGATTATCGACCTATTCCACCATCACTCACCATATTTGGAAACCTGGCAAGCTGGGAAACTGCTCGTGTTCCAATGGGACTGTATACCATCCGGTTGAGTGTTTTTGATCAGGATGGCAATGTAAATGAAGATCGCGTGACTGTCAATGTTTCACGACTTATCGGCCGATGGGGGGGAACAATTATCAGTGATGATGGACTGGTAAAACTGGAGATTCCCAGAAGTGCGGTTGCTTCAGACGCTGATTTATTTTCCATCAATTCAATGAATATTGAAAAAGCGCCTGCTGTCGATGATCCAGACCTAACATTAATTGGAAACATTTACCGATTTAATCCGGCAAACTACATATTTTTAAAATCATGTAAACTGACAATGTATTATACAAACGAACAGCTTGGTGACATTGAAGAAAAAACGTTAAAAATTTATCGATGGAACCCAATTATCCAAAAATGGATTTTTGTTTTTGCTGATCTTGACATGGAAAACAATCAATTGACCACAGAAATTGATTACTTAAATGATCATGTTGTATATTATGCGGTCATTTCTGACCCACCACCAGCCCCCATTCTGTTTGCTCCACAATCACCAACAAATATCAGAAGCACAACTATATATGGCCTTGCAAGCCCAGGTGTCAAATTAGATATTTTTTTGAATGGCGATAATCAAGCAACCACTTTTGCTGATGTAAATACAGGGATGTTTTCAATCACAGGGATTCTGCTTCAAATGGGCACGAATATTATTACTGGTATTGCCAGTGATTCTGCTGGAAATGCAAGTCCTGAATCAGAACCTGTTACTGTCAACGTGGTAATGAGCCAACCCAATCAGATTACCCGCCTTGCATTTAAAACATCAAGTTATTCAGCGGATCTGACAGGCAATGTCTCTATGGGAGACAGTCTTTATATGGAATTAACTGGTGAAGATATATCAGAAATCTCCATTGATACAGCAATGGTAATCCTTTCAAGTACATCAGACGTAAAAGGTATTTCCATTCAGTTAATGGAAACAGGTCAACATACTGGAATTTTTCGCGGTGAAGCCATCGTTTCTGAACAGACAAAAGCTTCCAATGGACAAATCAATATTTCATCAGATCAGGTTGAAACCATAACAGTAGAGGCACAACGCGATTCAACAAAAAAAGATACTGTCCAAACAGTTGATATTGAACCACCGCCGGCACCTGTGATTCAGTCAAACACACATCCTTCTTTATGCCAGGATACATTTGAAACAGATCTTGATCAGTGGGATAATATGAGTAATGTTTATGGTGCATTTGTTTCACAGTCTACACTAACAGCAGCATCAGGCAATTTTTCTGTACAGATGGTCAATGCTGAGGAAGGTGGTGATTTTGGAAATTTTGTCAGAA
>Ga0272440_1003077_pt1 | contig 12631 bp, 8 predicted proteins | sample SSMMMBAug17_FD_192440 | JGI IMG/M metagenome (GOLD analysis project Ga0272440, IMG submission 192440) | Marine sediment archaeal communities from Little Sippewissett salt marsh, Falmouth, MA, United States - SSM-MMB-Aug17 | ecosystem: Environmental > Aquatic > Marine > Wetlands > Sediment ...
ACTTCTTCAATTTCTCTGGGATAAACATAATAACCATTTGATATTATTACATCATGTTTGCGATCGACAAGATAAAAATAGCCGTCTTCATCCATTGTGGCAATATCACCTGTATATAACCATCCATCTTTTAAAACAGTCATAGTTTCATTTTCTTTATTAAGGTATTCCTTCATTATCTGAGGACCTTTAACCAGTAATTCTCCGGGTTCATTAATAGAAACAACATTATCTCCTCTTTCCCAATCAACTATCAGGCATTCAGTATCAGGTATTGGAAGACCAATACTGCCAATTTTTCTATTTCCATTATATGGATTCATATGAGTTACAGGTGAAGTTTCAGTAAGCCCATAACCTTCTAAAATAATTGAATTTGTTTTTTTCTCAAAATCTTTAATAATATCAACAGGTATTGAATCGCCTCCTGAAATACATGTTTTTACTGACATAAATTTATTTTTATTTAATTCAGGATGGTTTAGAAGGTTAATATACATTGTTGGAACTAACGAAACAATGCTAATTTTATATTTATATATCATTTCAATTATTTTTTGAGTGTTAAATTCAGACATAATAACAAGAGTCCATGAGCTTGACATAGACATACATAAAACTGTTGTAAGTCCTGATATATTAAAAAATGGGATTACTCCAAGCATTGTTTCATCATCACCAGCATCTGGAAACCAGTGCATTAATTGCTGTAATTGTTTTGAGATATTTCCATGTGTTAGAGTTACTCCTTTTGCTATACCTGTTGTGCCGCTTGTATATTGATACATAGCAATATCATCAAAATTTATTATTACTTCACGTGGTTCAGGTTTATACTTTATGATAAGTTCTTTCCATTTATAAACATCAGGAGCTTTTTTAATAACAGATTTTTTTCTAATATTTATAAAAGGAATTTTTTGAAATAAAGGCAGGTAGTCATCTAAAGAAATATAAATAATTTGTTTTAAATAACTCATTTGAGAACGTTGATCTATCATTCTGTTTACATGAATATCTTGAGTAACCAATATTTTTACTTTAGCATCGTTAAATTGCTGCTCAAGTTCTCTTCCTGTTAACGCGGGGTTGTTTACAACAGCAATTGCTCCTGTTTTGATAATGGCCAGAAAACTAACAACGAAATGGATGCTATTTGGTAAAACAATTGCAACACTGTCTCCTTTTTCAACACCAAAATCAATAAGACAATTTGCAAATCTATTTACCATATTATTTAATTCTTCAAAATTAACTTTATATCCTTCATATATTAAAGCAGTTTTCTTGGGGGTTTTTTTTAGTGAGATTTGTAAAAATTCTGATAAGATAATATTTGAATAAGTAATAGTAGAAGGTACTTCTTTTGAATAATTATTTAGCCATGGTCTGTCATTATAATTTTTACTTTTGTCCATTAATAAAATTCCTCAAAGTTTTATATTTTTTATTAATTTATAGTACTATGATTTCTTACTGCTCTTACATAATAATTAACCAGAACATTATAAGTAGTACAATTAACAACACCGCGTAAAAAACTGGCATACCATGGAATAAATGTATTCTCATATTTGCATGTATCCGAACTTACACAAATGCCTTGTTTTTGGGAAAAAATTGGAGCAATATAAGTACCTTGCCTGGTTGTTTGTTGTTCAGTAAGTGTCAAAAGTTCTTCTAAAGTTGGAAGACGCCAATCATTGAAACCTCCAAACTGCTTTTTATTTAATTCAGTAATATAATTATTTGCATCATTATAAGGCATCATTTCAGAAGATCCGCTTTTTTGCCACATTAATCCGGTTTTTCTATCAGTGATAGTACCATTTCTATTATCTACAAAATTATTTGCAAAATACCCTCCTCTATTCCTTCGAACATCAAAAAAATTATATTTTTCAACAACAGACCTGACCTCTTTATCTAAAAGATATTTTGGTTTAGATCTCAAGTTAATTATCCCCTTTAAATTAATACTGGTATCTTTTTTAGCAATAATTATTTCATTTTTTTGTTTTTTCAAATACTTTTTTGGTTCCTTTTTTAATTTTTCAGCAGCTTTTATTTCAATAACATCTGGTTTAATTATTGATATATTTTGAATTTCTTCTTTTTGAGCTTCTTTTTCAGGTTTATTTTTTTTCTCTTCCAATTCTTTGTCAGGTTTTATAATTTTTTCTTTCTTGTCAATTTCAGATTTAATTGTCAGGTCTTTTTTCACGTCAATTTCTTTTTCAGGTTGAATAGTTAGAGCTTTTTTATCTTCAATCTTTTTTTCAGGACTTTCTGCAGAATCTATAATATTTGATTTAGATTTATCAATTTTATCAGTTTTTTCTTCTTGAGTAATAAGCTCTTTAATTTCTTCTTTTTTAATAATTTGCTCCTGACTTGATTGCTTTAAAGCATTTATTTTTTCTAAACCCTCTGTTAATTGTTTTTCATCTAAAATATCTTCTTCTTTTTCTTCTGAAATATCTGATTTTTTTAAATCTTTGTCAAGACTTACAACCTTTTCTTCTTTAATATCATTATTTTTAAAAAAATAAAAATAGCCATAAGTAATTGTAACCAATAAAATAATAGTCAATATTGTCATTAATAAATATAATATTAAGGGGTTATGTTTTTTATCCTGTTTTTTTTCAATATCTTTAGTTTCAGCAGAAGCAACAATATCTTTTATACCTTCATGAGGAATTTCAATTAGTTTATTACATTTTTTACACTTTACTTTTTTCCCTGCAGCTTCCTGTTTTACAGCGTATTTTTTTCCACATTCATCACATTTAAACATTACAAGTTTTATGTTCGGTCCAGAAATAGTTGTAATTTTTTGCAATTCATCTGATTGAACTGGTTTTGGAACACGAAAAATTCGTTGACAATTTTTACATCTGGCTAATTTGTTAGCATGTTCATCACTTAGATGAAACTCTTTCAAGCATTCACATTTAAAATGAATAGTCATCTTAACCTCTTTATATTATGATAAAGTTTTCAAAACATATTCTAAGCACGTAAAATACAGGTTTCAACCATGTTTAAAGCAATCTTTTTAAAATTATTTAATTGATCATACTCATATAGTTCTGCATTATTTTTCATAAATTCAGGATTTAGAACATTTTTTCCTGCAACGCATTTTTGTAAGACATATTTTTTTGCACCTTTAATTGATTCAAGAATTTTTATTATGCTTTTCTCATCTACAACAGGTTTTATACAGGTTGTGCGAAATTCATAATTAATACTTGAATGCATTATCAAATCAATGCTATTTTGTATTTTTGTAATATTAAAATCCATAGTAATATATTTGTTATACAAATCTAAAGACGTTTTAATATCCATTGCAATATAATCAATCAAGTCTTCACAAAGCAAGCTTTCAATTACTTCTGGATTACTGCCATTTGTATCTAATTTTATTAAATATCCAAGTTTTTTAATTTTACGAATAAAAGAATTTAATGCCTTTTGTAAACAAGGTTCGCCGCCGCTTATAACAACAGCATCTAAAAAATTTTTTCGTTTAATTAAAAAGTCTATAATATTATCAATTTTTAGCAAGTAATCAGATATGTTATTTGATTCAATACTTTTATTTTTTACAAGTCCTGGATTATGGCAATAAGGACATGTAAAATTGCAACCTCTGGTAAATATTACACAACTAATTTTACCAGGATAATCAATCATTGAATTTTTTTGAATACCGCCAATAATCAATTGTTAAATATTTTCCTTATCCCAGTCATCAACTAAAGAATCAAGCAAATCTTGTGAAAGGAAAAATTCATTTGAATCTTCTTGAATTTTTGTTCCCAAAATATCTGCAATTGAATCTTTAAATTGATCAAATTGATTTTTATTATAAGAATTAATAGAATTTTTTAATTCTTCAAAATTATTATTTAAAAATAACAATAAATTATGAAACTGGATTTTTTCATCTTGTAATTTTACATTAAATTCAGGCATCTTTTCATTAACTCCTCAAATGAACATTTTTTATTTGAAAAGGACAAACACTGACTGTCAAATATAAACACTAAATAATCAATTTAATTTTACACTTTGTTTCTTAATTTGAAAAAAGAAATACAAATATCAAACAAGCAAAAAATGGTCAAGTAATGCCAAAAAAAAACCCACAACATTTTTCAATTGATGTGGGTTTTTATTATTATTTTATATAGTTATAAAATGAAATAATATATTATTGTTATTTTTTTAATACATTAAACTATTTATTATCCTTTACTTCTTCAAAATCAGCATCCACAACATCATCATCTTGTTTAGCAGAACCTGGTTGAGGACCTGCTTGTTGACCAGCGCCTGGATCTCCGCCCGCAGCTTGTCCAAAACCTGCTGTTGGGTCTCCTTGTCCACCAGCTTGTGCTGCTTGTTGATACATTACTTCAGCTAATTTATGAGAAGCCTGTGTTAATTCATCAGTTAGTCGTTTAATTTCTTGTAAATCAGATCCTTCAATTGCTTTTTTTAATCTTTCAACACAATTTTCAATATTTTTTTGTGTTGCATCATCTATTTTATCTTTATGCTCATTTAGAGATTTTTCAGTATTATAAACTAATGCATCTGCAGTATTTTTAGCATCAACAAGTTCTTTTTTCTTTTTATCATCTTCAGCATGCATTTCAGCTTCTTTAATAGCTTTATCAATTTCTTCTTTTGATAAACCACTAGAAGCAGTGATTTTAATAGATTGTTCTTTTCCTGTTCCTAAATCTTTTGCTGAAACATGAACAATACCATTAGCATCAATGTCAAAAGCTACTTCAATTTGAGGAACACCTCTTGGAGCAGGAGGAAGGCCAACCAGTTCAAATCTGCCCAATGTTTTATTGTTTAAAGCCATTTCACGTTCACCTTGAAGAACATGAATAGAAACAGCTGGTTGATTATCAGCAGCAGTTGAAAAAATTTGACTCTTTTTAGTTGGGATTGTTGTATTTTTATCAATAAGCTTTGTCATAACCCCGCCTAAAGTCTCAATTCCCAATGAAAGAGGAGTTACATCTAAAAGCAGAACATCTTTTACATCCCCCTTTAAAACGCCACCCTGAATTGCTGCGCCTAAAGCAACGACTTCATCAGGATTAACACCTCTATGAGGTTCTTTTCCAAAAAGTCTTTTTACTCTTTCCTGAACAGCCGGCATTCTTGTCATACCGCCAACCAGTATAACTTCATCAATTTCAGATGGATCAAGTCCAGCATCTTTAAGAGCAACAATACATGGTCTTTCTAAATTTTCAAGCAGATCACTTACCAGTCCCTCTAACTTTGCTCTTGTAAGCCTGATATTTAGATGTTTAGGTCCGCTTGCATCAGCAGTAATAAATGGCAGATTAACTTCAGTTTCCATAGAAGATGATAGTTCCATTTTTGCTTTTTCAGCAGCTTCTTTTAATCTTTGAAGTGCCATTTTGTCATTTCTAAGATCTATTCCCTGATCCTTTCTGAATTCATCAGCAAGAAAGTCAATAAGTCTAAGATCAAAATCTTCTCCACCTAAATGAGTATCTCCATTTGTAGCTTTTACTTCAAAAACACCTTCACCAATTTCAAGTATAGATATATCAAAAGTTCCGCCTCCAAGATCAAAAACAGCAATCTTCTCATCACTTTTTTTGTCCATTCCATATGCAAGAGAGGCTGCTGTTGGCTCATTAATAATTCTTAATACATTTAATCCAGCGATTTTACCGGCATCTTTTGTTGCCTGCCTTTGACTATCATCAAAATAAGCAGGAACAGTAATAACTGCATCATTTATTTTTTCACCCAGATAATCTTCAGCAGTTTTCTTAATATTGGATAAAATAAATGATGAAATTTCAGCAGGGCTATTTGGTTTACCTTGAAGACTAATACGAACATCACCATTGCTGGCTTGTTCTATTTTAAATGGAAGTCTTTTAATATCTTCCTGCACTTCTCTTGAAACAAATTTTCTTCCAATTAAGCGTTTAACACCAAATACAGTATTTTCAGGATTGGTTATTGCCTGTCTTTTAGCAACCTGCCCAACCAACCTTTCACCACTGGATGAGACAGCTACAATTGAAGGAGTAGTGCGTCCTCCCTCAGCGTTGGTAATTACTTTTGGATCGCCACCTTCCATTATAGCCACGCATGAATTGGTGGTACCCAGGTCGATTCCAATAACTTTGCCCATTTTTTTTGTCCTCCTTCAAATGACATTTTTACGATATATTTAATTAATATAAATTACTCTTTTATATTTTCTTCATTATTTAAATTTTCTTCTTTTTTATTACTATCTTCTTTTGGCGGTTTTTTAGAAACTATAGCCATAGTAGGTCGTAAAAGCCTGTCATGAATCATATATCCCTTTTGAATCTCATGAAAAATAGTATTTTCAGGATATTCATCAGATTCTTGTTGACCCACTGCTTGATGATACAATGGATCAAATGGTTTATGAATGGCTTCAATTGGAGTTACACCAAATTTATTAAATACTTTAAATGTTTCTTTTAAAGTTAAATTAACGCCTTCTGCAATTCCTTTACATACCTCATCATCGCCAGGTGTTGCCAGAGCCCTTTCAAGATTATCAACAACAGGTAATAGTTCTTTAATCACATTTTCATATGCAAATCTTCGAAAATCATTCATTTCACGTCTAGATCGTTTCTTATAGTTTTCAAACTCAGCAGAAAGTCTTAAAAATCGATCTTTACTTTCTTCAATTTCTTTATCTTTCTTTTTAATAATTTCTTTGGGATCTAGATCTTCAGCTTTTTTTTTATCTTGTTCATTTTTTTCATTCTCATCATTTTTTTCATTCTCATCATTTTTTTCTTTATTATCGTTGTTATTGACTGATTCATTGTTATTTGGTGTATCTTTAGTTTCGTCCTCAGAGCTTTTTTTTGATGATTGCAGCTCTTTACTCTCCTTTGACAGCTCAACATGAACTGCCTGGTTGTCTAATTTATTCTTAGTAGTCAATTTGTTCCCCCATTTTCAATCAGATTAAAATTTTTGTTAATAATATTTTAAATAACAATTTTGGTAACTGATTATATTCATATTAAATGATATGATTTTTTTCGTTAACTTGATATGCATGCTTTATTGATCTGTATGATCCTTGCAACATGGAATGATTTTTGAAAAAAAAATAAGACTAACTGAATTAATGTCAAGGTATAATTAATTATTTGAATAAAAATTAATTAAATAATATAGGAAGATAAAAGATGTAAAAATAATCATTTGAATGGTAAAAAACCAAGGTTGGATTATTATATCCAAATATATGTAAATCCTAATTATTAGAAAAAACAGGACTGGTTTAAAAAAAAAAGGTTGTGCACTCTCCTTTGAACCATTTCATTAAAAATCTCACTTCTTAACCGGGATCGATCCGCGACACAGTCTAATCTGCTTATCGCTGCTTCCTTCCGGATCTGACGAGGTTCACAGCAGCCTGTTGCGCGGCGGCCGATTAGAGATCAATTTTTAATGATGCTGGTCCTGGGGAGAGAATTCAGTCCCGCATAAAGCGGATTTCGGGAAAAGGGCACCGCTAACTCCCCACCTAGCACAACCAGATTTAAATATAAACCTTTGTGTTAATTTTTTCAAGGAAAATATTCATTTATATAAAATATCTTAATAAATATATTTATAAAATAAAAATATTAATATAATTTTGATATGTTATATAAGTATGAAAAGATGAATCTTTATATATTATCAAAAATATTATATAATATTATAATTTTTGATTGTTTTTTTTATTTTGACACGGACATACATGGACTAACACGGACAGACAAGGACTATCAAAGGAATTTTTATAAGACCGGACCAAACAAGGACTATCACAGGCATTTTTATAAGACCAAACAAGGAATATATCACAGGCATTTTTATAAGACCAAACAAGGACTATCACAGGCATTTTTATAAGACCAAACAAGGAATATATCACAGGCATTTTTATAAGACCCAACAAGGACTATCACAGGCATTTTTATAAAACCATAGCTGTTTTAATAATGAGGGAAAATATTTGAATGATAAAAAAAAAGTTTCTAAAAAATGTTTTATATACAATAGATTATCATCACATGATAAACAAAAAAGACTATGTACTGATTTGTGTTTCAGGGGGACCGGATTCAGTTGCTCTTTTACATTGTCTTGTTGAATTAAAAGAAATTTTAGACATAAATTTAGGAATCGCTCATTTAAATCATAAACTTAGAGGTGATGAATCAGACCTTGAGGAAGAATTTGTATTAAGCCTTTCCAGAAAATTTAATATAAAATGTTATAATAAACAAATTAATGTTAAGGATTCCTTAAAAGATAAAAAAATGTCTCTTGAAGAAAAAGCTCGCTATTTAAGGTATAATTTTTTTAAAGAAATTGCTGATAAATATAAATATCAAAAAATTGCAACAGCTCATCACGCTGATGATAACGCAGAACAGGTTTTAATTTCTATTATTCGTGGAAGCGGGCCATTGGGCTTATCAGGAATTCCTCCTATAAGAGATGGAATTTTTATAAGACCATTAATAAAATTGAATAGATCAGATATTATTAATTATCTTAAGTTAGAAAAACTTACTTATGTTATTGATAAATCAAATTTTGACAATAATTTTTTAAGAAATAAAATAAGAAACAATTTACTTCCTTTGTTAATAAAAGAATATAATTCAAAAATAAATTATTCATTAAATAAAGTATCGGCAATTATTTCAGAAGAAAATCAGTGGATAGATGGTCTTTTAATTGATTTCATAAAGCAAGCAGTTATTAATAAAAATGAGCATATGATTATTTTAGATATATCTTATATAAATAAACTTCATAATGCCCCTTTAAAAAGAATAATTAGAAAAGCTGTTAAAGAAATTAAAAAAGATTTAAGGCGTATTAGTTTTGATCATATTGAACAAATTTTAAAGATTATTTTTGATAAAACCGGTAATAAATTTTTAAATTTACCAGATTCAATAAGTGTATATAAAGACGGCAATAATTTAATTATTTTTGACAATAATAAAAAAGATGATATTTTATATAACAAAAAATATTGTATAAGCATTAGAGAATGCGGTGATTATAGTTTTGATGAATTTAATATAAAATTTAGGCTATCCATTATTACAGATTTATTTACTGACAAATTTCAAATTAATAATTATAATAAAAAAAGTAAGATGACCAATATTGATGCAAATGTTTCTTTACATGATGTTGCTTTTTTTGATATGAACAAAGTTTCATTTCCATTATTTGTTAGAAATTTTTTACCAGGTGACAAATTTTCACCATTTGGTACTGGTGGAACCCAAAAATTAAAAAAATTTTTTATTGACAAAAAAATTCCAAAATTTTTAAGAAAACGAATTCCACTTATTATTAGCAATAATAAAATAATCTGGATTGTTGGTTTGAGAATTGATAATTCAGTAAAAATTACATCACAAACAAATAAAATTCTAAAATGCGAATTTTTTTATAATTTATGATAATTAGGTGATTTCCGAAAAAGAATTTACTAAAGTCTTAATTCCCCCCTTGAGGGGGTTAGGGTGTTCGTATTAATGGTACAAACTCAAAAACACCCCCCTAACCCCCTCAAGGGGGGAATTAGATATTGGTAAATTCTTTTCCGGAAATCACCTTAAAGCTTGATTAAAAATGGCCTTTTCAAAAAATATAAAAAAGTAATATAGATGGTCTCGTAAAAAGTCAATTTTACAAAAATCGGTATTAATAATTTCAGATTGTTACACAGATAAAAATCTCATTTTTTGACTTTTACGAGACCATCAATATAAATACAAAAAAATAAAATCTAAAGATTGAAATTATTAAATCTTTTCAAAAAATTATAATTATAAACTTATAAAAATACAGATTTAGTCATAAAGATTTTGGCAAGGCGCCAGATCAAAATTATCCGCAGGCGTACAATAGTACGTTGAGGACGAATTTTGATCTGATAACGTAGTCCAAAATCTTTATGACTAAATCTGTATAATAAATTATTAAATTATGTTATAGTTCATTTTGGTGTTTGTAATTTGAAGATTACAAATAAATACTGTTAAGGTGATTTCCGAAAAAGAATTTACCAAAGTCTTAATTCCCCCCTTGAGGGGGGGTAGGGGGGTGTTCGTATTAATGGTACAAACTCAAAAACCCCCCCTACCCACCCTCAAGGGGGGAATTCGATCTTGGTAAATTCTTTTCCGGAAATCATCTAAAGACGTATATTACAAGAGATTTTAAAAACCAAAATTGGATTATATAATTAAACATGGAGGCATAATCTTTGAACCCTTTTTACAAGAATCTAGCATTGTGGTTTGTAATAGCACTTATGTTTATTATGCTATACAATGTGTTACATCATCAGCCTATGATCCAGCAGCCCAAAAATCCAACATACACCGATTTATTAACTTTATTAGAAAAAGATAAAATTGAAAGTGTAGTTTTTCAAGGTCAGGATTTAGTTGTTACTCATAAAAATGGGGAAGAATTTACAGTATTTTCACCTCATGACCCAGAATTAATAAAAACATTAAAAAAACATAATGTAACAATTGATGTTAAACGTCCAACTGATTCACCTTGGTATATGTCACTTTTAGTTTCATGGTTTCCAATGATTATTTTGATTGGTGTCTGGGTTTTTTTTATGAGACAGATGCAATTAGGAGGCGGCAAGGCTCTTTCCTTTGGTAAAAGTCGTGCAAGGCTTTTATCTAATCAAAATGACAAGGTAACATTTGAAGATGTAGCTGGAATAGATGAAGCAAAAGAAGAGTTAGGAGAAATTGTTGAATTTTTAAAGGATCCTAAGAAATTTACCAGACTTGGAGGTAGAATTCCAAAAGGCGTGCTTTTAACTGGTCCTCCGGGAACAGGCAAAACTTTACTTGCAAGAGCAATTGCAGGTGAAGCAGGTGTACCTTTTTTTAGTATAAGCGGTTCAGACTTTGTTGAAATGTTTGTAGGTGTTGGCGCTTCACGCGTAAGAGACCTTTTTATCCAGGGAAAAAGAAATGCTCCTTGTATTATTTTTATTGATGAAATTGATGCAGTTGGAAGACATAGAGGTGGGGGCTTAGGTGGTGGTCATGATGAAAGAGAGCAGACTTTAAATCAACTGCTTGTAGAAATGGATGGATTTGAATCAAATGAAGGTGTTATCTTAATATCTGCAACCAACAGACCTGACGTTTTGGATCCTGCCTTACTAAGACCTGGACGATTTGATCGTCAAGTAGTTGTTTCATTGCCTGATATTAAAGGTAGAGAAAAAATACTTACTGTTCATATGAAAAAAACTCCTATTGGAAATGATGTTAATACTAAAATACTTGCAAAGGGAACTCCAGGTTTTTCTGGTGCTGATCTTGAAAATCTTGTTAATGAAGCTGCACTTTTAGCTGCAAAAAGAAATAAAGATTTACTTGAAATGGTAGATTTTGAAGATTCAAAAGATAAAGTTTATATGGGTCTTGAAAGAAAATCTAAAGTAATGAAAGAAGAAGATAAAAAAACAACTGCTTATCATGAAGGAGGACATGCTTTAGTTGCTCGTTTTCTACCTGAAACAGATGCTGTTAATAAAATAACAATTATTCCTAGAGGCAGAGCTGCTGGTATTACATGGTTTTTGCCTGAAGAAAGGGATTTTAAATTTAAAGATCAATTAGAAAGTGAACTGTCTGTTGCATTTGGGGGACGTGTTGCTGAAGAGCTTATATTTGGCAGAATTAGCACTGGAGCATCGAACGATATAAAACAGGCTACTGACCTTGCTCATAAAATGATAAGAAATTGGGGAATGAGCGAAGAACTTGGTCCTCTTTCTTATGCAAATTCCGAAGAACAAATTTTTTTAGGTCGTGATGTTGCACAATCTCGTGATTATTCAGAAAAAACAGCACAAAAAATTGATGATGAAATAAGACAAATTATTGGCAAAAGTTACAATGTTGCAAAAAGAATTCTAAAGGAAAATCTTGATATCCTGCATGAATTATCAAATATGCTTCTTGAGCAAGAAACTGTATTAGGAAAGGAATTAGATGAATTAATTTGTAAATTAAGACCCGGAATTGAACTACCTTCAAATGGACTTGATGATGATGATGATGTTGATGTTGATGTTGATGATGTTGAGGGCGAAAATAATGATAATGATAATGATATAAATAAAGGGAAATCTGGTAATAATAAATTGAACAATAGCAAAAATACCAAAAATACCAAAAATATAAGTGAGAAATTTAAAAATAAGGAAAATATGGGTAAGAAAGATTGATTAGAATTATATTATCGTCCAACATTTGTTTTTCGGACTGACAAGGACAAGCACAAACAAGCACAGACTTACACTTAAGTTAATTGGAAAAACCAAAGTTGGACGATAATATATCAAGATAGAATTATTATAGTCATCTGCCTCAGAGGATTGAAAAACCAGAATTGAAAAATTATGTAAAGGTTCTTTATGGATCAATTTGAAATCATATGCAATAATAGAACTCTTTCTATAAAAGATAAAACTCTTATTATGGGAATA
>Ga0272440_1003078_pt1 | contig 12630 bp, 5 predicted proteins | sample SSMMMBAug17_FD_192440 | JGI IMG/M metagenome (GOLD analysis project Ga0272440, IMG submission 192440) | Marine sediment archaeal communities from Little Sippewissett salt marsh, Falmouth, MA, United States - SSM-MMB-Aug17 | ecosystem: Environmental > Aquatic > Marine > Wetlands > Sediment ...
TATGCACTTTTTTCTGAACCTGAATTATCCAGAGGCTTTGCAGATCTTTGTTTGATTTTAAGACCTGATGCCAGACCTGCTGAACTATTTGATTTATTGTTTGAATTTAAATATATTCCCCTTTCTAAAATGAAACTGAAAAATATTGCACAAATTTCAGACAAAACATTAAAATCAAAACCGCTTGTAAAAAAAGCATTCTCAGATGCCAAAAAACAACTTATGTTTTACTCAAAAGGGTTATGCAAAAAATTCGGTAACATCTTGAAATTGAAAAAATATGCGGTTGTATCCATTGGCTTTGACAGGCTGTTTTTTGAAGAAATAACAAATTTGAAATCATCGCAAAATGTGCATGAAAAAAGGAAAGGAATACTCGAAAAATAAGTTCCCCATTTATCTTGAACGTATAATCGTTTGGCACGTAGAGACGTAGCATGCTACGTCTCTACGATCTACCCGAAAATATATGTTCCTTGCTTTTTTATAGATGTATGAAAAGATTATACTTTTTGATAAATTTTTTCTTTTCTGGCAATTTCAGTAAAATAGTCTGCATAGTCAGTAAATTTGATACTTTCCTGAAGGCCCAAACACAAATATCCATTTGGCGACAGACTTTCAATAAACAAATGGATTACCCGATTTTGAAGGTTTTTATTAAAATATATCAACACGTTTCTACAGACAATTAAATCCATTTCACAAAACACATGGTCAGTTACCAGATTGTAATCCGAAAAAATAATATTCTTTCTCAGGGATCGATCAATGATTGCATAATCATAGCGTGATGTATAATACTTTGAAAAATTTGTGTTTCCAGTGGATTTGGTATAATTGTTTCCATATTTAATCATATGGTCCAAAGGATAAATGCCTTCTCTGGCCTTGCGGATAACTTCTTCATTAAAATCAGTCGCATATATTCTGGAACGATCATAAAGGCCGGCTTCTTTTAGCATGATTGCCATAGAGTAGGCTTCTTCACCAGTGGCACATCCAGCATGCCAGATGCGGATAAAAGATCTTTTTGCCAGCGCATTTATCACATTGGCTTTTAATGCCTGATAAAATTGAGGATCTCGAAACATCTCTGTTACATTGATTGAAAAATTCATCAACAGCGTATTGAAAAATCGTTCATCATACAAAACCTGATGTATCATTTCAGAAATATTCCCCATGCCGCTCATGGAAAGCGTGTGTTTGATGCGCCGCTTAATTGAGGCTCGGGAATAATCTCTGAAATCATAGCCATATTTTTGAAATATGGCTTCAAGTAACAGATTAATTTCAATATTTTTGTTTTCTGTGTCCATAAGTTATTTATTTAACCACAAGCGCAGCATGGATATCAATTTTTCAGGATAAACCGGCTTGGGCATATAGTCATCAGCACCCGCCTGAATGCATTTCTCACGATCTTTTTTCATTGCCTTGGCAGTCAATGCAATAATGGGCAATTTATTATATTCAGGCATATTTCGGATTTTGGTAATGGCTTCATATCCATCCATTTCTGGCATCATGATATCCATAAGCACCAGATGAATGTCCGGATGCTCTGACAGGCATTTTATGCCTTCATTTCCATTTCGTCCGACAATCACTTTTGCCCCCCGAGCCTCCAATACACTGCTTATTGCAAAAACATTGCGCATATCATCATCAACCAGTAAAAACTTTTTGCCTTTTAATATTTCATCTTTGTTATGCACCAGGTTCGTTTGATCATTATCACTGACATTTATTTTTTTAAGGCGGTGAAAAAACAGAAGTGTTTCATCGGTCATTCGCTCCATAACATTAAAATCTTGTTGCTGAATTTCTCCATCCCGACCCATTACAGGCATAATCCATTCTTGTTCCCAAATATCTGCATCAGTAATAAACAGGGTTGGTATGTCAGCTTTTCTTGCGTTTTGTGCCAGTTGGTCAATAGACTGAATCCCTTTTACATCTTGATCAGATGTATCAAAAATGATCATACTTACTGAATGATTCGATATATATTTTGATGCGTTTGATATATCAAACTGATGAATGCAGCGAATGCCAAAAATAGTTTCAACATCTGGAATTAGAGGACTGTCTTCTTTGCAAATCATCAAGGCGGATTGAATATTATTCTCACACAGCGCATTCATGGATTGGATTACAGATTTAAAATCAGCATTGTCACCATCCTTTTTTAAAAAAAGCATCCGATTCTGACTGTCAGGTGATTCTAAATGAAGACCAGATACCCAATGGACAGGGATATTTGCCAGTTTTTTTATTTTTTTCATTTGGATATACATCAACCAGCATGTCCAATCTGGTAATCCCAGATCCATAATGATGCCGCGGGGAAGACTTTTTAGACAACTTGCCAGGGCGTTTTCTGGTGATTTCACAATTTCTGGCACAAATTTTTGATTTTCAGCAATGGATTGAATATGGCTGGCAATGGTTTTATTTTTGGTTATTATCAATACCTTTTTTTCCAGGAAAAAGGGAACTTCAGGTACTGATATTTGGGCTGATTCTGAAAAATCAGATGAATATGAACTTTTATCCATGACGATAACTGGTTCTTTATCAACAGCATCAACTTGCGGGCTTTCCGACACCTGTTCAGAAATAATAACATGCGGCCAATCTTCTGGCACAATTTCTGGCACAACAACGTAAAAAGTTGTTCCCTTTTCAATTTCACTTTCCAAAGAAACTTTTCCACCCAACAGATGCACCATTTTTCTTACAATTGATAGCCCCAATCCTGTGCCGCCATAACGACGTTTGGTTGTGCCATCACCCTGCTGAAAAGCCTCAAATACCTGCTCTTGTTTTTCAAATGGTATACCAACACCAGTATCCTTTATTTCAAACAGAATTAAATGATCAATATCAAATGAATATTTTTCAAAAGCAACATGCGATGTTTCAGGTCGTTTAATTGACAATACAATTTCGCCTTCTTGGGTGAACTTGAACGCATTGGATAGAATATTTTTTAAAATCTGTTCCAGTCGATGCTGATCAGTGAACATCTGTTCAGGCAATTCAGATGATATAAATGATTTAAATTCAAGCGCCCTTTGATTGGCAACCGGCGCAAATGTTTTTTTCAGGCTTGAAACAATATCTTTAATGTAGCAATGTTCGGGATAGATCTCCATTTTTCCAGATTCCACTTTGCTCAAATCCAGAACTTCGTTAATTAAATTCAGCAAGTCTATCCCACACATATTAATGGTATTGGCAAACTCTGTTTGCTTGTCGGTTAAATTGTTTTCCTTGTTTTCAGCGATAATGCCGGATAATAACAGAATGCTATTTAAGGGTGTTCTTAATTCATGGGACATATTGGCCAGAAACTCCGATTTATACTGATTGGCAATTTGAAGGTCCTGTACTTTTTGTTCAATAATCTTTTTTTGTTTTTCGAGGATTTCATTTTTTTTGAAAATAGCTTCTTTTTGTTCTTCAAGCAATTGCGCCTGCTTTTCCAGTGATTTGTTTGTTTGGCTCAATTCTTCATGCTGTTGCTGAAGACTGGTTTCGGAGTTTTGCAATCGTCTGGTTTGTTCTTCAAGGTCTTCATAGGCCTGTCGGAGTTCCTCCTGTTGTACTTTGAGTTCTTCAGATTGATTCTGTGAATGGGCCAATAAAGTGGACATGCGTGTTCTGGCTTTTGATGTATTGATTGCTATAGCAATATTATCTGAAACAATTTTTAAAAAATTGATCTGAAGTTTTGAAAACGCTTTCACAGCCCCAAACTCCATGACACCCACAATCTTATCATGAAACATCAAGGGCACAACTAGAATGGCACCTGGTTTTTCATTCCCCAGACCGGATTGCATGTACATATAATTATCCGGTACTTCATTGAAAACAATGATCTTCTTTTCCAATGCAGCCTGTCCAATCAGGCCTTCTCCCATTTCGAAATCATTATTTAAAGACTTTCTGTGAGTGTAGGCATAGCTGGCCACCAATCTGAGCCGCGTGTCTTTTTCTGTATAGAAAGTGCCCACCGGCGCGTTGATATAATCACACAAAAAGAATATGATATTTTCAGCAAGGCTTTGAATATCTTGCTCGCCGCGTAATCTGACATTCAGTTCTGTCTGTCCGGATTTAATCCAGTTTTGTATTTCGTTTTCTTCAGTTGCCTTTTTTAAGGTTTGGGTCATGTTATTGAATGCCTGAATCAGTCGTTTATCTTCAGTTACTGTTTCAATTTTATGAGTATAGTCCCCTTTGGAAATTTTTTCAGCGAGATCGACCAGTTTCATTTCACTGGAAATTTCCACGATGAATTTCATCACACCAATTACACCATTATTGGAATCATGGATAGGAACATTGGTATAACGAACTGGAATTGCTTGGTTTTCAACATGAATATTCGTAGTTGTTGTAAGGATCATTTCTGTTTCAATGACACGATATGCTTTGCATTCTCCTGTTTTGCAATTGTCTGCATTTAATAAGTTCTTACATTTCATGCCCAGACATTTTGAAACAGGCTTATGAAACATCTGTTCAGCAGCAAGATTCATATATTCCAATTCAAGGCTTCGCGAAAGAATAATAATGGGCACGGGCACATTGTTTAGAAAAGTGAGATGACGTTCTGCTATCAAACCGGCTTCCCGCACCTTATGGCGTATTTTTTCAATAGCAAAGCCAATACTATCTGCACGAGGGGGTTCAATAAAAAATTTTGAATAATCCCCCTGGCTGATCGCCAGACAGACATCACGCAAATGTTTTAAATGATCCACCAGCATTTGTAATGAAAAAAAGATGCTCTGTACATTTTTATTACTGGCCTGCATTTCTCTGGTTTCAAGCTGGCCTGAAATGATTTCATTGAGCCATTGGTTGAGCATTAACAGATCATTGGATGATTCATGAATTATGGCATTTACAAGAAACAATGTCAGCAGACAGGCGGTAAAAAACGCAAGAAGAATACCCCATTTTGAATAGGGCACAATACAAATAAGAATAACCATAGGAATTGTCACACAAAAAAATAGTTTACAAAATAATCTCAACCGCGGGCTTTTCCAGATTGACCCGATTTGTTTATCAGGCTGATGCTTTGTTTGCATGATTTCCTCCTGTTTTATTTTGAATAATTTGTTGATATGCGGCAGCAAAATTTTCACAGGCATTTTCCAAGTGTTTACAATGTAAATTCAGCATATCTTCCTTGTTAGCCTTGATATCGTTTTCAATTTGTTTTGATATGGAATACACCTGGCAGGCATCTACTGCTGATGATGAACTTTTCAATGCATGTGCATCAGACAAGAGTTTGTCATAATCTTTTTCGTTTATGTATTGTTGGATTTTTTGAAAATACATTGTCATATCTCTCTGAAAGGAATCCAATAGTTCACAGCATAAATCTGAATCGCCTTCCATGCGGTTAAGTAAAGTTTGAAATTTTAGGGGCGGTTGATCAAAGGATGTTTGTTGGTTGACATCTGCTTCATGTGCAATGGATTGGGATCTGGGTTTATATTTTTCGATTTTTTCAATAAAATCAAATAATTGAAATGGTTTAACAACAAAATCGTTCATACCCGCAGCGATACAGGTTTCACGATATTCTTGTTCACTATGCGCAGTAAGTGCGATAATTGGAATGTTTGGGTCAAGCACTTTGGATTTATTGGGATCGCGAATTTGTTTTGCGGCTTCAATCCCATCCAATACAGGCATTTGAATGTCCATAAAGACGATATCAAATTCTTGAGACGTCAACATATCAATGGCCTCTTTGCCATTGAGAACTGATGTCACCAAATATCCCACACGTTCCAACAAACGTCTGGCAGCCAGTTGATTCACCTGATTGTCTTCAGCCAGTAATACTTTTACATTTTCTTGATTTACGCTGGTTTTAATTATAAGGTCATGTTTATATTCCTGCACTTTCGGGGATTCATTTTTGTCTGAGAATATATTTTTACAAAGAGATTGTAATGCCCTCCATTTAACAGGTCGGCTCAGTATGACATTTTCTTCCAGGCCATCGGTATGAAAATCAATTTTCGGCTGCCCAAATCGTGATATCAATATTGACTGAATTTTTGGAAATGATTTTTTCATAAATGAGATCAGTTTTTTTGCATCAGTCAGGTTTGTCTGATTGTCAATGATCACTGCGTTAAACCCATTTTCCTTTTTTAGTGCTTGTTGAACCAACGATTTTGCTTCTTCAAACGTCATTGCTATTTGATACTTACATCCCATTGCATCAAGATAGGCCAGAAGCACACGCTGACAGTTTTGCTGTGGTTCAAAAATCAAAATATGCGCATCTTTGAATTGTTCTATTTCAAGGGTCTGTTTGTGAACCTGTCTGGCAAAATACAAAGATAATGTAAAACATGAGCCAATGCCCACTTCGCTTTCAACAATGATTTCACCCCCCATCATTTCGCTCAATTCTTTAGATATGGCCAGCCCCAGGCCGGTTCCACCATACTTTCTCGTTGAAGAGCCATCAAGCTGGGTAAATGATTTAAACAGTCGATCCTGTCGATCATCAGGGATGCCAATGCCTGTATCGACAACATCAAAAATAAGCGGCGCATCTTTTGATGATGGATCCTTTGAATAAATATGGACAAACACAGATCCAGTTTCAGTAAATTTGATTGCATTTCCAATCAGATTGATCAGAATTTGCCGCACTTTAATGGGATCTCCAACCAAAAAGCGCGGGGTTAATGGCGCAAACAAACAATCGATATCCAGGTTTCTTTCATGGGCCTTTATTGCCAGCATATCCATGACTTCTTCAACTATTTGTAGTAAATCAAAGTCAATACTATCCAGTTCCATTTGACAGGCTTCCAGTTTGGAAAAATCAAGAATATCGTTTATGACTGCCAGAAGAGATTCTGCAGATTTGTAAGTCATTTGCAAATATTGACGTTGTTCATCAGACAAAGCTGTATCCAACAATAAGCTGGTCATACCAATAATGCCTGTCAAAGGGGTGCGGATTTCATGACTCACATTGGCCAAAAATTCACCACGCGATCTGTTGGCTTCATCCACCTGAATGGCCATCTGACCGGATAACTGAATTGCCTGTTTAAGCTCAGCGTTTTTTTCTTCAAGTTCCAACCGAGATGCCTCGCGAATATCTGCGATTTGAAATCGCATAATGGTGTGACCAATATTTCTTGTGGCTGATGCCAGGATAGAAATTTCAGAATCAGTCCATTGATAAGGTTGTTGACAATCTTCAAAATCAATCATTCCCCAGAATCGGTTTTCTACAAAAATTGGAATAATTAAAATAGATTGAATATCCAGTCGTTTGAGCATCCTTTTTGGTTCGCCGACAAATAAATCAATTGTTCCAAAAATGATTTCGCCCTTTTCCAGGCGTTTAAACCAGTCGTTATCCATACTGTCTTGAAAAAAGTGATCAATGGGATTGGACAACTCAAATTTTTCTTCACGAATCCATTCATAACAAAGGCTGGGCAGGCAATAAAAACGTTCCTGACTCTGTCTTTCATATATAAATACCCGATCAACATCAGCCGCCTTTCCAATGCATGCAAGGGCAGCGGATACACCATCAGCACAACAGGTTGCGGTCAATAAACTATCTGCTGCTTTGGTTGCGCCTGACAAAAGGATATCTCTGCGACGTAAAATATTTTCAGATTTTTTCAGGTTTACCAGCGCAAAATTACATTCATTTTTGGCCTGCTCAACCAATTTTTGTTTACGATATAGTTCAATAAACACATTGACTTTACATCGAAGTATTTCAGGATTAAGGGGTTTGAATAAATAGTCCACAGCACCGGATTTATATCCTTTAAAAACATGGCGGGGCTCTTTGTTGATTGCAGTGATAAATATAATTGGAATATGTCGGGTCCGGCTATTGCTTCGCATGAGATCCGCAACTTCAAAACCATCCATTTCAGGCATTTGTACATCCAGCAGCACCAGGGCAAACTCATTGCGAAGCATTAATCCCAGGGCTTCATTGCCGGTGCTTGCTTTAATGATATTCAATTCCGGGGATTTTATCAGGTTTTCCAGGGACAATAAATTTTCTGGTCGATCATCAACTAGAAGAACACTGATAGGATCATTTGTATTTATTTCCATGCCATCCTCTCATAATAAGTTGAATTATTTATATAACCATACACGTAACATGGACAATAACTTATCCGGCTCAACCGGTTTGGACATATAATCATTGGCGCCGGCTTCAATACATCTGTCGCGATCGCCGCGCATGGCTTTGGCTGTCAATGCCAGAATAATAATTTCCTGGAATTTTTTTATTTTTCGGATTGCGCGCATGGTTTCATAACCATCCATTTCAGGCATCATCATATCCATGATAATCAGATCAATGTTATCATGATGGTCCAATTTTTTGAGAGCTTCACGCCCATTTTCAGCCACAATGATTTGCATGCCTTTTTCTTCAAGCACACTGGAAACAGCAAAGACATTGCGCATGTCATCATCCACCATCAAAATGGTTTTATCCTGGAAAACAGCATCCCGATCATGATTTTGATATTCTTTGGCAGCAACCGGCCGACATGATTTTGTTTTGACCTGATGTAAAAACAACATACTTTCATCCATTAATCGATCAAACGCATCAGAGCCGGACTCGTTGACAATAATGCACTGTGCGTAATCATCCAGCGCAATTGTTTCGGCTTCAGAAAGGGGTTTATTGGAAAAGATAATCACAGGAATTTGCTTGATATCCGAATTTTTCCGAATTTTTTCCAATAATTGAATGCCAGACATGTCTGGCAGGTCAACATCTAAAATTAAACAATCAAAGGTTGCAGACGACAACATTTCATAGGCTTCTTTTGCATTGGCAACAGAAGCGGTTAAAACATTATCGTTATCAATACTTTCCACAATGCTCATGCTCATGGCTTCGTCATTGATCGCCACCAACAAATTCTTGATAGATTTTGAAATATGCATTTCAATATGCTGAAAAGTGTTATCCAATGTCTTCTGATCTATAGGTTTGTTGAGATAGCCAATAGCGCCTTTTTTCAATGCTTCCTTTTGTCTTTCTGGTGTTGCACAGGTAATAAAATGCACTGGAATATGACGCAATGTATCATTGCTTTTGAGTTTCTCCAAAACCATCCAACCATCCATTCCAGGCAACATGACATCCAAAAAGATCGCATCAGGCTTGAACTCTTGCACATATTCCAGCCCGGTTTCGCCATCAGCCGCAATCATGGCCTCAAAGCCTTTTTCAGTTGCCATTTCATTAAGATACATGGCAAAATTCTGGTCATCCTCAATAATGAGTAATGTTTTATCCGATGTTTGTTTTGGTGTTTTAACAGGTTCTGGAGTCTTTTGTATCAGTTTTTTTTGTTCATCTTCATTTGTTTTGGGAGCCTGTAATGTTTTCTGGCTGATAATTGGTGTTGGTTCTAATTTTGTTTGTTTTTCAGAAAGCACTTTCTTTTCGTCAGATGTTTTCAAGTCATTTTTATTGATAAGGGTCATGCCATTATATTTTAATGGCAAAAAGAATGTAAACGTGCTGCCCTCTCCAAGCGTGCTTTTTAGAAAAATATCCCCGCCAAGAATTCGAGCAAACTCTCGTGCTATGGATAATCCAAGACCAGTCCCGCCAAATTTTCTTTTGGTCGTGCCATCTGCCTGACGAAAGGCTTCAAATACAAGCGATTTATTTTCATCCAAAATGCCTTCACCAGTATCAATAACTTGAATTGCAATGGTTTGATTCGGGTCCATGTGCGTTGGCATCGTTGAAACATTACTTGCCCAATCAATGTTAAGACAAACTTTTCCTGTTGAAGTAAATTTGAACGCATTGGACAATAAATTCTTAATGACCTGCTCGGCTTTTTGTTTATCTGTATGGATATGAAGGGGAAGTGTATCATCAACTGAAACTTCAAATTCTAGATTTTTTTCTGTGGCTGATGGAGAAAACAATTGTTCCATTTTTTTTGCAATCATTTTGATATGAACATCCTGTGGATGCAGTTCCATTTTACCAGATTCGACTTTGGCCAGATCAAGGATTTCATTGATCAGATTCAGAAGGTCATTGCCGCAGGAATGAACAGTATCTGCAAATCGGGATTGTTTTTCAGTCAGATTGCCATATTTATTGTCAGCCAGCAGTCTGGACAGCAAAATAATGCTATTTAAAGGCGTTCGCAGTTCATGAGACATATTGGCCATAAATTCTGATTTATAGCGGCTGGCAGTTTCAACCTCCTTGATTTTTTCCTCAATAATAAGTTGGGCACGTTCAAGCTCAATATTTTTTTCTTCAATACTGCCCTTTTGTTTTTCCAACAGAGATTTTTGTTGTTCGAGCATTTCATTTGTCTGTCGAAGTTCTTCCTGTTGCACTTCCATTTCTTCCTGTTGGGTTTGCAATTTGGCCTGGGATTCCTGAAGTATCTGCGTTCGTTCTTCAAGTTCTTCGTTGCTCTGTCGAAGTTCTTCCTGTTGTTCCTGAAGTTGTTCGGATTGTTGTTGGGTGGTTTTCAGCAATGCCTGCAATCGGGACCGCGATTGTGCAGAATGGATGGCAATGGCAATAGGTTCAGCAATGGATTTCATCCATTCCATGTCTGTGTTGCTGATAGGCGAAAAGCTGCCCAATTCAAAAACGCCTTTTACAGTGTTATCCAAAATAAGGGGATAAACAAGAATTGTTGATGGCAAGTTTGAACCCAGGCCAGAAGAGATACGTATATAATCATCAGGAACGTTTTTTATAATGATGGGTTGTTTTTCAAGGACAGCCTGTCCAACCAGACCTTCGCCGGGTGCGTACCGATTTGAAATATGTTTACGTCGTTCAAAGGCATAGGAACTAATCAATTGAAGGGCATTTTCTTTGGCATTCATAATGTAAATTGCACCGATTTGACAATCCAGATATTTTGCGACAAATGTAATAATTCTCTCGCATAATTCAGGAATATCATATTCGCCGCGAATGGTATCATTGAGTTGTGTCTGCCCTGTTTTTAACCAATACTGAACCTGATTGACTTCCTTTGATTTTCGCAATGCAAGAGTCATGATATTTAATGTATTGCCCAAAACATCCCTATCAGATTGAACTGAAACTTCAATACTTAAATCTCCCTGGGCAATTCGATTGGCCTGCGTGATAACTGATTGAAAATTGGAAATCAATTGATTCATCGACCTGGAAAGAACGTCATAAGGGCCGCGTTCTTTCAGTTGGATAGAAAAATCACCATCAGCAATACGATTGGCGGTTTGTGTTGTTTCTTTGATAAAATCTGTCAATTCTCGACTGACCAATGTTAAATTGCCCATCTCATTTTTGTCGTTGATTCTGTCTACAGGAAGGCAGGATTCATAGTTGCTGTAAATATCCAATTCGCCTTTGACAATTCTTTGTAATATTTGAATAATTTTGTTTATCGGGTTTGCAATACTTTTAGACAGGAAATAGGCAATAATAAGCCCCAGAACAATTGAAAAGAGCGTTCCAAAAAGCATAAAATGAATTGTTTGTTGAACACTTATATTGGCTTCATCTTCGCGGATATTCATGAGCGCTTTTTCAATATCAACAAATTCATCAAACAATGCATGAATATCGTGGTTATGAATAAAATTTTTTTTTGATGCTGTCAATTTGGCAATTTGCTCAAACATGACCGGTTTTTGTAGTTTATTCAGTTCTTTTCGTTTTTCAATAATTGGTTTGGCAACATCCTTGTGCCATTTGTTGACTTCATTACAAAATTTTTTCAAACGCGCGGTTTGTTCTGGATTATGGGCTATCATTTTGAAAAGGGATGCGTTATTTTGATCAAATTGTGTTGTGGAAATATGGTAGCTTTCCAGACAGTCAGAATCCCCCTGTATCGTAAAACAACGTTCACTATTTTCCATTTCGGAAACCAGATGTTGTAATTCATATGCTTGCTCGATAATTCGGTGTGTACGATCCACCCATTCATAGGTTTGTAAAACCCGAGAGACATTAAAATAAACAATAATATTAATAATCAACAGCATGGTTAAAGCAATGCTGTAACCCATAAGCATTTGTGTGCTGATTTTGTATTTTCCAAACATAAGGGCCCTCCTTTTTCAAAATGAAATTTTGTAAAAATAAGTTACAATTTATATGTGTTTACAAATATTCATATTTATTTTATATGGTTAAGCATATAAAAAAATAGTATATATCTATTTTGAGTAAATAGTCAATTGTTAATTTTATTTGGAGATATAATTATTATCTTTGCAGTAAGCCAGAAAACTATCTATTTCCATCGAAAGATCTGGAGAAAAAGAGATATCAATATATTTACATTGCCTCATGAGATAAACCCTATAGCACTCTATAATCAAGATGTGATCTATAAAATGCGCTTCGATTCAACCGCAGAAACATTACAGGAATTTGGAAAAAATGAACTTCATGGGATCCATAATATTTCGAAAAAGGAGATTGAAATAATTGGAAAAATGTCAAAATATCATTGAAACAATTTTAGTCAATAGATATAATAGGACATTTGCGTGTAAAAGTAAAAAAAATATAAAAAA
>Ga0272440_1003079_pt1 | contig 12628 bp, 11 predicted proteins | sample SSMMMBAug17_FD_192440 | JGI IMG/M metagenome (GOLD analysis project Ga0272440, IMG submission 192440) | Marine sediment archaeal communities from Little Sippewissett salt marsh, Falmouth, MA, United States - SSM-MMB-Aug17 | ecosystem: Environmental > Aquatic > Marine > Wetlands > Sediment ...
GCTGTAAAAATGAATGAATCATTGCATGGATGAACTGTCCATGCGTGATATTTTTGTTTGATCGCACTATCAGCAACATTCGCATATTTGCAGGCTTTTGTTATATCTTCACCAAAGAACCTGGAACTGTTTGATTGTGAACGGCATGCATACTCCCATTGGGCTTCTGTTGGCAATGAGAAACGTTTTGAGCTGTCAGACATCCATTTTGCCATTTCCAAAGCATCATAATATGTGACATGAGTAACCGGATGTTCTTGTGTTTGTATAAAGCCCGGATTTTTCCAGTCAAGCCCTCCGCGCTTTTTCCATTTACCATCATACGCCCAGGAAAAGCCATCCTTTTCAGCTTGTGTGATATGTTTTGTATGATCAATAAACTTCTGAAACTGCAAAACAGTTATTTCTTTTTCACTGATCCAAAAAGAATCCAGACAAACACGATGAAGCGGACCTTCATCATTTCCACGATTCTTTTCATGGCGGGGACTGCCCATATGAAAACAATCTTTGGGTAATTGAATAAAGTGAATCTGGGTTTTGGGTTCCACCCATCTTTTTAAGGCTTGATTGGATTGCGAAGTGATAACAGGCTGTTCAGATACAGTCGGATGGATTAATCTCATAAAAATATAAATAAGCATGCTAACCCAGATTATATAGCATGCAATCAATATTCTTTTTTTCATTGCTGTATTGTTTTTGCCAAATTTTGAACGCGATTTAGAATATCATCACGAATCTGTCGCATAACTTCTATTGCTTGTTCGGCAGGGTCTTTAATATCCCAATCAATTCGATTGGCTCCGGGAACAACAGGACAGCCATCTTCACCACATCCCATCGTAACAATTATTTCTGGTTGAACATTATCAATGGCCTTATCAATAGTTTGAGGGGTAATAAAACCCATGTCTATACCGGATTCTTTCATCACCTGCATCATGACTGGATTAACAGATTCAATGGGTTGACTGCCACCACAAACAGCCTCAATTACATCACCCGCATAATATTGAGCAAAAGCAGCAGCCATTTGACTGCGACATGCATTTTCCTTACATGCAAATAATACCTTTTTTCTTTGTAAAAAGGGAGACACTATTTCCAATGATTTTTGTTTTGCATCGTCAATTGCAGTAGGATGAGTATTGATTTCTCCAGGATTTTCAATCTGGGGATAAGTCAATTGTCCCAAGCTCGTTGCTCCAATGGCATCAAAAAAGTATTTTGCTGTTGCAATTGTGCCTTGAAACAAGTTTTTACCTTTTGTGGCGCCAATTGCTAACAAAAAGCCCTTACGATGTTTTCTTCGGGGATCTTCCATATTCAATCGATACTTGCGGGCCCAGAAACTTTGTGTTCGATCAATTAAGGCTTTCAATGGGGCAGTTACATTATAGAAAAAAATTGGGCTGGCTAAAACGACAATGTCAGCACGTCTTAACAGCGGATAAATATCTTGACTCATTTCATCCTGAATTGAGCAGATACCCTTTGTTTCGCACATTGAACATTCAATGCAGGGATTTATTTGTTGTTTGTATACATTGATTATTTTAGTTTCTGCACCGTTTTGTTTGGCAGTATCCATGAACGCGGAAAGCAGAGCTTCTGTATTTCCCTTTTTCCGCGGGCTGCCTTGAATACCTAATATAAACATATTTGACTCCTTGGAAAATTTTTTTTAAATTAAGTTCACATAAAAATTTATACATGATAGATTAGCTCTTGTAAATTTAAAAATGATTTATATAATTAGATATTAAAGCCAAGTGGAGGGGATCTTAAAAAATGATCCAACAGAATTGTGCGTCACCCAGTTTTTCTCAACTGCCATTTTCAGACAAATTGTTTAAGCAATTTAGTCAGTTTATTTATGGCAATCTGGGAATTCATCTGCCGCCAACAAAAAAAGTAATGTTACAGGCCAGATTATCCAGACGGCTCAGAAAACTCAATTTATCCAGTTTTGAAGAATACTATTCTTATGTTACCAGCGAAGCGGGTCTTAAGAATGAAATGCCCAATTTGGTTAATGCTGTTACGACGAACAAAACAGATTTTTTTAGAGAAAACCAGCATTTTCAATATCTCACAGATGTTATCCTCCCAAATTTTCATCAAAAAGATGAAAATAGAAAATTCAAAATCTGGAGTGCTGGATGTTCAACTGGCGCTGAACCATATACAATGGCCATGTTATTACAAGAATTTGCGCTGAAGCATCCAGGATTTCGCTTTGCCATTTTAAGCACAGATATATCTACAGAAGTGTTGGAAATTGCCAAAAATGGGATTTATCCATATGAAATGGCCAGTTCGGTTCCAGGCGATTTGCGCAAAAAATATTTATTAAAAGCCAAAGATATAAAGAAGCACCCATTCATCAGTATTGTCCCTAAATTGAGACGTTTAATCACGTTCAAACAACTCAACCTTATGGATAATTATTATCAGGTTTCTACAGATGTGGATGTCATTTTTTGTCGAAACGTGTTTATCTATTTTGATCGTCAAACACAGGAACGTGTTATCAGGCGATTTAGTAATCACCTTAGATCAGGAGGCTATCTCTTTATCGGACATTCTGAAACAATACGAATGACCAATTCCCCATTTACAAATGTATCATCAACAATTTTTCGAAAGTAAGTCAATGTTAAAATTTATCCTTATCCATGAAACACCTTGACCCACATTAAAAAATGCTTATAATTTTTTCATTGAAACAATAATATAAGGTAGCAGTGTATTTATCAGTACTGCTTCATAAAAAATAACCCAGGACAATTTCCCTGTGCAGTACAGGGGTAATCAATTGTCAGTGAAAAGAGGATGGATTAAAATGGATATTCAACAACAAACAGAACGTGTTGAAAAAGAAAGCATGATCATCAAACGTGTGATGATGGAAATCGCACTACTTTGTGAAGGCCACATTCTGATGGAAGGTTTACCCGGTCTGGCTAAAACGACGGCTGTCAAAACCCTTGCTTCAACTTTGAACACCAGCTTTCAGCGCATCCAGTTTACTCCGGATCTGCTGCCAGCAGATATTCTTGGCACACAAATTTACAGACCCGATACCAGTGCTTTTGAAATACGAAAAGGGCCCATTTTTAACAACATTATATTAGCAGATGAAATCAACCGTGCACCCGCAAAAGTTCAAAGCGCCCTGTTGGAAGCCATGCAGGAGCAGCAAATAACCATTGGTGAAGAAACTTTTCATCTTGAAAGACCTTTTATGGTACTGGCAACACAAAACCCAATTGAACAGGAAGGTACATATCCATTGCCTGAAGCCCAAACCGATCGTTTTATGTTAAAACTTAAGGTGGGGTATCCATCAGCATCTGAAGAAAAAGATATTATGCAGCGTGCTTATGAAGGTGTCAATGAAAGCGTTTGCAGCAAAATTAATATCGAGGATATCAATCGTGCCAAAACAGTTGTCAATGATATTCATATGGAAGAAAAAATTCTGGACTATATTATCACACTCGTTCAAGCAACCAGAAACCCGGATGAATATAAACTGGAGTTATCTCACTTAATTAACTTTGGCGCCTCTCCAAGGGCATCCATATGGCTGGGCAGAGCGGCAAAGGCACATGCGTTTTTAAACAGTCGAGGCTATGTGACGCCGCAAGATGTCAAATATCTGGCAACTGATGTTTTACGCCACCGGATCATACTCAGCTATGAGGCTGAGGCTGAGGGCATTACAACAGATGAAGTTATCGAAAATGTACTCGAACGAATAGAAGTTCCATAAATAATTAATCTGTCAACAGCCTGTCGACTGTTGCAACAATAAATGATGGTATACGATGTTACCCAAAGAACTCTATCAAAAAATTCAGAAATTTCATTTCAAAACGCGTTTCATGGCAAATGATTTGTTTGCCGGCCAGTATGAAAGTGCATTTAAAGGTCGAGGGATGGAATTTGCAGAAGTCCGGGAATACTTGCCTGGTGATGATGTCAGGGATATTGACTGGAATGTTTCAGCCCGTTTTGGCCATCCATATGTAAAAGTTTTCCATGAAGAGCGAGAGTTGACTGTTATTTTATTGATTGACCTGTCAGGTTCAAATCTTTTTGGTACGCGCAAAAGATTCAAGCGAGAGGTCATTGCTGAAATAGCTGGTATTCTATCATTTGCAGCAATTCGTACCAATGATAAGGTCGGCGCCATTCTGTTTAGTTCAGATGTCAATCGATATATCCCACCGGCCAAAGGTGTGGCACATGTATGGCGGATGATCAAAGAAATATTTACCTACGACCCCCCATCATTGGGTACAGATATTGCCGCAGCCATGGAATTTCTCAACAAGGTTGTCAAACGCCATTCCATCAGTTTTGTTATCTCTGATTTTCAGCTTCCTCAACTGGACGATCAATTTGAAAAACCCCTTCGCATGGCATCAAAAAAACATGACCTGACTGCTATTCGCGTAATGGATCCATCAGAAAAGGAATTACCGCGCGTGGGTCGTGTGCGCATTCAAGATCCGGAAACAGGTGAAATCCTGGCCATAAATACGCATGATCGACGGGTTCGTAGAAAATGGCAGGAATTGCAACACAATAATGAAGTTACATTTATGCAAATGCTCATTAAATCCAAAGTAGATTTAGTTGATGTGAGCACGCATATGTCAGTTGTGGAACCTTTAACTGCTTATTTTCGACAAAGGGAAAACCGACGATGAAAAGATTGTCATTACATCTGTTATTATTTATTGGATTGTGCCTGGCCAATGCCATCGCTCAAACTGATACACAGGTCATACCAGATACAAATCCGATTGTTCCGGATCATTCACAGACAATGCCTTACACAAATGCACTTGCACATAAGAATTCGCAGATAGAACCTGACACAACAGACTATCATCCAATGATCGCACAGTTTGATGAAGAAAAAGCGGTTCCAGGTGATATTGTCACATTAAAACTTTCATTTCAATTGCCTAAAGGTATGGCATTTCCAGAAAAAATCCCCATTGACGGCCTTCAAGATTTTCATGTGATGGGCATTGATACAGATGATTCTGAAATATCTATTAAGTTGTTGGTTGATACTATTGATACGTTTGATGTGCCTTCCCTGAAAGTCATGCTGACCCATGCCAATGGTACAATCATGGCGTACAAAAGTGATCCTGTCATGTTGACACTGGATTTACCTTTTGAAGAATCAGAAACTGAACTGGATATTCATGGTATCAAAGACATTTTTAAAGTTAATACAGCAAAAAAATACATCATTTTAGCGATTATTTTGATTCTTCTCATGCTTATCGGGCTGACAATCTGGTATTTGATTAAAAAACGTAAACAAAAAATGATTGAACAGGCCTACCAAAAAGCGCCAGAAGAAATCGCCTTTGATGCCTTACGCGATTTGAATCGTGATGCCCATTTATTTCGGGATAATATCAAGGCATATTATTTTCGACTGACCCAGGTTTTAAAAGAATACATGGGGCAAATACGAGATGTTCCTGTGGCGGAGATGACCACAGAAGAAATAGCATCAAAAATAAAAGAAAATATTGATTTAGAAATGGTTCGTCTGATGAGAAAAGCGGATATGATCAAATTCGCAGATTTTATTCCAACTACTGCTGAACGTGAAGAGCATTGGAAAAATGTATGGTCATATGTGAAAACAACATCAGATGAACGTAAACAGGAATTGAATCGTCATGTATAGACTTGCATACCCCTATATTCTGACATTATTTATCCCTTTATTTTTATGGGGATACATTCTGCTCAGAAAACGACGTCAGAGAACAATGACTTTTTCCCAAACCAGTCAGTTAAAAAAACTGGCTGCTAAAACCGATGAATTTATTATTGATTTGCCAGTATATCTGCGTTTGTTTTGTATGGTCTTCTTGATACTGACCATTAGCCGCCCGCAATCCTATAATATTTCAAGAGATATTAATTCACCGGGTGTTGATATTTTATTATGTATGGATACCTCCGGTTCAATGCAGGCACTGGATTTTAAATTGGGAAATGAGTCTGTCGATCGTCTGACTGCTGTCAAAAAAGTTGTTTCGGATTTTATTAAAAAACGAGATAATGATCGAATAGGTTTGGTTGTATTTGGCGAACATGCATTTACACAAGCACCGCTGACAATGGATAAAGGTCTTTTACTGAATTTGATTGATCGCATGGAAATTGGCATGGCAGGAGATAAAACTGCTGTGGGCTCAGCGCTGGCAATTGCTGGCAAGCGAATCAAAGACATACCTGCCAAATCAAAAATTGTCATACTGTTGACAGATGGGCGAAATAATGCCGGGGATATTACCCCCATTCAGGCCGCTGAAGCATTAAAATCTTTGGAAATAAAAATTTATACAATCGGTGTCGGAAGCAAAGGTAAAGCCCCTTTTAAAGTGCGTGGCTTTTTTGGAGAGAAAACCATTTATCAAAAAGTGGATCTGGATGAAACAACACTTCGAAAAATTGCTGACATTGGAAGTGGGCGATATTTCAGAGCTGCTGATACTGAAGAACTTTCTGAAATTTACGATATCATTGATCGTGAGGAAAAAACTGAAGTCAAGGTAAAAGAATTTTTTCATTATCGGGAACTCTTTGCTTATTTTTTAATTCCTGCAATAATCATTTTGTTGTTGGAAATATTAATCCAGGCTTTTGTGGTGAGGTCCATACCATGAAATTTGAATACTTATGGATAGTCAATTTACTTTGGGGCTTACCGGCTCTGTTTTTTGTATTCATTGTCGCACGACGACGACGTGAGCATTCATTAAAATTGTTTGCAGACAATATACTATTGCCGCGTTTGACATCTCTTGAAAGTTCATTTCGTCAGAGCATTCGTGCGGTTATTGTGTTAATCGCAGTAATGTTAATGATATTATCACTCGCCGGCCCGCGATGGGGCGAACATTTTGAAGAAGTTACACAAAAAGGTGTTGATATTATTATTTGTATTGATGTATCTCTGAGCATGATGGTAGAAGATATTCATCCCAATCGCCTGGAACGTGCCAAACGTGAAATTGTAGATCTGATCAATGTTAATCAGGGAGATCGCCTGGGACTGGTTGCTTTTGCCGGTCAGGCTTTTCTACAATGCCCTTTGACATTGGACTACAGCGCATTAGACATGTTCTTAAGACAACTTCAACCGGACCTGATTCCTGTACCTGGAACGGATCTTGGAAAAGCCATTGACATTTCCATTGAATCCTTTGATGAAAAAAGTGAAACAGATCGGGTTATTATTTTGATTACTGATGGTGAAGATAACGAAAAAAAAGGATTGGACGCTGCTGAAAAGGCACGTGATGAGAATATTCGCATATTTGTTTTTGGTATGGGGGATCCAGAAGGAGGTCCGGTACCTGCAGGTGAGTCCGGAGGTTTTGAGAAAGATGAATCCGGCAATTTAATTTTGTCAAAGCTGGATGAACAAAGTTTGATCGACATCGCACATGCCACAGGTGGGGATTACGTGCGATCAAGTGATGGCGACTTTGATTTAGATCGCTTATATTTTGATGGCATTCGCCGCAAAACTGATTTGGCGGTATTGAAAACCGGAAAGGTGAAAGTCTATGAACCCAGATTTTATATATTTGCAGCCCTGGCGCTGTTTTTTTTATTGCTGGAAAGTATTCTTCAGGCCAAGCATGTCTATCGTGCTCAGTAGCCTGATGATTCTTTTTGCCAGTCCACTTTACGCTGAAACCAGTGGAGAGGATTTATATTTACGGGGGAGTTATCTGGATGCTGAATCCTATTTTCGGGAAATGGACATGAACAATCCCAAAGATGCCCGATGGCGTTACAATCGTGGATGTGCTGCATTCAAAAGTGATCAACTCGATGCCAGTTTATCGGCATTCAACAGCGTAACCAAACGAACGAAAGATCCGGAAATTCTGTTTCGAGCGAGCTATAATGCGGGAAATGTTTTATTTAAAAAGGGAGATTTTGCATCTTCGGCACAGTTTTATATTCAGGCATTAAAAATTAAGCCTGAAGATGAAGATGCCAGATACAATTTAGCGCTGGCATTGGCTAAAAAGAAAGCCGCTGATCAACAGAATAATCAAAAGCAATGTGATAACCCAAAACAGGGTGATCAAAACCAGGATTCTCAGGAAAACCAGAACAAAAGTGATCAACAACAAAAACAGGATCAAAAAGATCAACAGGCAAAAAACAAAGAACAGGATCAAAACTCATCAGAAAAAAAGGATAATAAAGATCCACAATCTGATGAAAAAAATCAGTCTCAACAAAATGATCAAAAAAAAGAGGATCAACAAAAACCGGATATGTCTCAAGATTTGAAAGCCGCACAGGCCATGCCTGAAGAGAATAAGGAAAAAGAACCTTCCCCTGAAGAAAAAGCACATAAAATGGCGCAAATGAAAGCAGAAGCTCTTTTGGATAATATTCAGGAAGATCAATCTATTATGTTAAAGCGGATGCAATCTGAAAAGGAAGGTGATGCACGCTCCGGTAAGCATTGGTAGAAAATAGTTTAACAGAGTTCTCATGTAATTCTTGAAGATGCATATCAATGGATCAATGATCGTAAAAAAACAATAAAAGCGACTGCTTAAATAATTGATTTTCCATTTTTACAGGGATACCATATATGATAACCAATCATCATAGAATCTTAATAACAGGCATAATGACCATATTTGCATGGGTAACAGTTCTCAATGCATCAACTGGCGTAAGCCTTCATGTGGACCGATCATCAGTTACACAAAACGATGCAATCAAAATGACAATTAAAATATCAGGTTCGCAATCTGCAGTTACGCCGCGTGTTGCTGGTCTTCAAAATTTCCGAGTGGAATCAGGGGGGACATCTTCAAATTTTAGTATGGTTAATGGTCAGGTTTCTTCAAGCATTGATCAAACCTACTACTTGTATCCTAAACGTGAAGGAAAATTTACCATTGGTCCGGCTGTTGTTCCGCTAAATGGTAAAAATTATCGTAGTAATGCTGTTACGATAACAGTCAGCAAACAAGCCTCAGATGCTGCACAACAATCACATCAACCTGTTTTTGTCACTGCTTCTGTTTCTGATACGAATGCCTATGTTGGACAAACAATTTTTTATACTGTTAAATTCTACTATAGTGTTTCAGTCAGGGATTTAGGTATTGTATTGCCCGAAGGTCAAGGTTTTTTGTTAAAACAAGTAAGCAAGCCCTCTGAATACAATAGCAATGTTAAAGGCAAACAGTATAAAGTAATTGAAATCCTACATGCATTGACAACAGAAAAAACTGGCACATTCAACATTCCCCCAACAGTCATGAAAATGAATGTTCTTCAAAGACAGCAATCAAGACATGGCCATTCATTATTTGACAATTTTTTTACGTCTACACGTCCGCATTCAGTTCAATCGCAACCAATAAAACTGACGATATCTCCATTACCTGAAGCCAATCAGCCCGCAAATTTTACAGGTCTTGTAGGAGAATTCACCATTAATGCAAACCTGGATCCACATAGAATTGAAGCAGGTGAATCAACGACTTTGAGCTTACAAATCAGTGGCACAGGAAATGTGCAATTGATACCTGACATTTCTGTTCCAGATATGGATAACATTAAAGTTTATTCTGATAAACCGGAAATTACAATCAATGAAACGTCAGCGGGATTTACCGGCCAAAAGAATATGAAATGGGCTCTGGTTCCCCAAAAAGAGGGGAATTATGATATCGGCCCTTTTTCCATCAGTTTTTTCAGCACAGAAAAGGATCAATACAAAACTGTTTCCACACAGAAAATGAACCTTGTCGTTACACCTGGCAAACAACGAACATCAGAAACTCAAATAAAACCGCTTGCCCAATCCTTACCTCCCATAAAAAAAGAAGTACAATTTTTTCAACGCGATATTTTACCTGTTCATGATCATGCGGATGCGCTTCAAATTAATCTCTATGATCATTTATCACTGTGGCAGCGATGGATCATGTTTATTGTACCGCCTTTTGTTTACCTTCTCGTTGTAGTGTTTTTTTTCAGAAAAACACGATTGAAAATTGAAAAATTAAACGCCAAAAAAGCGCTGGCTCAGTTTAATAAAAAACTGAGTAAATGCCAATCTCCCAAAAATATTGATGAAATACTAAAATTGTTTTATCAATTTATAAATCAGCGTTTGCAGCGCTATGGAGGTACGTTGACACCAGATGAGGTTCAGAAAATACTGATAAGTGCGGGCGTATTACCGGAAATTGCCAGTGAAACAAGTTCTTTGCTAAATAAATTTGAAGCAGCGGTATATACCGGACAATCTGATCAGGATATCAATGTCTTGGAAAACTCTATTCGTGAACTGGCAAAAAAATTGGATAAAGGAATCAAATCGTGAAAAAAATGTGTATAATTATCATATGTTTTATATGCATATGCGTTCAGAATTCAATGGCTGAAAATGGCCAGCTATTAAATAATTTTGTTCAGGCCAACGAGGCTTATGCCAATGGCGATTATCACAAGGCCATCGAACAATATCAATGGGTGATCCAAAAGGGATATCCTACTGGAAGTTTGTATTTTAATTTAGGAAATTGTTATTATCGCTTGGATCAGACAGGTTGGGCAATATTGTATTATGAACGTGCTTTGCGTTATATTCCTGATGATCCTGACTTGCTGTTCAATCTAAAGCATGCCAGAAGTCAGGTTGAAGATCAACCTGAAAAGAAAACTTCGATTCCTTTAAAAAGTACTTTAAATCGTTTTCATCTATCTGAATTATTTTGGTTTATGATGATTTGTCATGTGGGTTTCTGGGGAATTTTGATTGTCAGGAGATTTCATCGCTCTGAATGGTCATATTATACATTTGTTGTGCTGTGTATTATATGGGCAATTTCCCTTGTATCTTTTTCGGTGAAATGGTACGATTTAAATTATGACAATCGTGGAATTGTTGTTGCATCAAAATCTGTTGTTCGTGCCGGACCAGATGAACGAGAAACAGCCTTGTTTGAACTCCATGCAGGCAGCATTGTTCAATGTGAACGTCATGAAGGTGATTGGCGACTGATTCAATTTGCCAGTGGAAAAAGGGGATGGGCCAAGAAAGATAATATTGAGCCTGTCCGAATTGAAAATAATATTTAAAAAGATAAAAGATTTAGTAAATATGACCCATAAAAATAGTCGTGGTACAATACTGGTTGTGGATGACAATCCAACCAATATTGAACTCTTGCTCGTTTATCTTCATGAAAAAAAATACCGCATACTGGTTACACGTGATGGTCCCAGTGCCATTAAAAGAGCAGTCAGTGTTAAGCCTGATCTCATTTTACTAGATATTATGATGCCTGGCATGAATGGTTTTGAAACCTGTGAGCATTTGAAAAATAAGCCTGAAACCAAAGATATTCCTATTATTTTTATGACCGCCTTAGCGGATATTGAAACCAAACTCAAAGGCTTTGAGCTTGGTGCTGTGGATTATGTGACAAAACCATTTCAAAAAGCTGAAGTTTGCGCCAGGATACAAACCCATCTGACCATTCAGGAACAAAAAATAAAACTCGCCCATTTGAATGATTCAAAAGATCGCTTTTTTTCCATTGTTTCTCATGACATGAAAGGGGCATTTGGTTCGTTATTGAGCTTTACGCAATACGTTTCAAAATCCTTTGATGACTGGTCTCGAGACGATCTCAAACGCTTGATTTATGAAATGTCCGCATCAGCAGAAAAAAATTACAAACTCTTGGAAAATTTTCTGGAGTGGTCTAAAACGCAAATGGGAGCAACACCTTTCAGTCCATCGCGAGTATTAATTGAATACATTATTGTCCAGGCCATTCAAGTCTTTCAGGAACAGGCGAATGCAAAAAATATCAAGATAAATTATGATTTTAATTCAGAGCATTTTATTCAGGCTGATGCTCAAATGCTGGCAACAGTTTTTCGAAATCTGATCTCAAACGCAATAAAATTTTCAAACGCTGGTGGCACAGTGAATGTGACATGTAAAGAAATGGATGATCAATTAGAGGTTTCAATTGAAGACAATGGCTGTGGTATGAATCAAGATCTGATGAATGATTTATTTACGATGGGAAAAAGATATCATACTACTGGCACCGCGGGAGAAAAGGGAACTGGGCTTGGTCTTTTATTGTGTAAGGATTTACTGGATAGACATAATGGAAGTATCAAAGTGAAAAGTAAAAAAGGTCAGGGGACAACGTTCATAATTAATTTATTTAAAAAATAGTGTAATATTTTTCACTTATAAACGATTAAGTAAGGAATACTCTGAAAATAATTTCCCCATTCGGTAAAGTCGGACAAGTTGGACAGGTCAGACCAGTCTGACTTGTCCGACCTGCTCGGAGACGCACTGCCGTGCGTCTCTACAATTGGAAACACAATCATAATTTCTGGAAAGTGTTTACTACTTTTCAACAAATATGAAGAATGCCCATTTTTCTAAGCCCGAAATCAGAATCACACACTCAATACTGTTTGGTACAAGTCCGCATTAAAACCAATAATATACATATTGTGTTCTCACATATTTCTGCGATATTGTCCCCCT
>Ga0272440_1003080_pt1 | contig 12624 bp, 9 predicted proteins | sample SSMMMBAug17_FD_192440 | JGI IMG/M metagenome (GOLD analysis project Ga0272440, IMG submission 192440) | Marine sediment archaeal communities from Little Sippewissett salt marsh, Falmouth, MA, United States - SSM-MMB-Aug17 | ecosystem: Environmental > Aquatic > Marine > Wetlands > Sediment ...
AAAATTAAAATCATAATAATGGCAATTGTATGGAAATTTTTTAAGAATTTTTTATGATTAAAAGAAACCTTATAAATACAGCATTTTCTGAAGAGTTTGGCAAGCAAATGAGATTTATCATTGGTCCACGGCAATGCGGAAAAACAACTGCGGCGAAATGGTTTTTACAGAATTATAATTGTCAAGACCTTTATTATAACTGGGATAATAGAAATACACGGGATCGTTATAAGTAAGCGATCATAAATTTTCGGGTAGATCATAGTAAATATTTTGTTATTCGTCTGGTTGGCCGAACCTTATGTTCGCCTCGAACAAAAATCGGAATCAAACCTATGAGCAAAACCAATGTAGGGGCGAACCTTATGTTCGCCCTCCGGACAAAAACCGGTATCAAACTTATGTTCGAGAATGAATTAGAAACGTTTTCCTCGGACATAGGCTCGCAAACGATTGTTGTTCGGAGGGCGAACACAAGGTTCGCCCCTACATTAGTTTCGGACATTGGTTGAATTTCGATTACTACGATCTACCCGAAAATTTATGATCGCTTACTTATCATTTTTTGGGTGGAATGTCTGCGCCACAATAATTGCATTTGACGACTTTGTGTTTGAAATCTGAGGAGACAAGCTGAGATCGTTTGCATTTATTGCAATATCTCTTAAGCTGGAACATGCTCGTTATTATTGAAGACATAAATATTGGATTCATTATACCTCTCTTAGGAAAGCTTTAAAAAAAGCTCCCCATTGATATTGTTTATTTTGAGATAATTGTTGTGTAGGACGCAGCATGCTTAGGAAAACTCGAAAAATAAGTTCCCCATTTACTTATGTGCCAGCCCGATGTAGGGGCGAACCTTATGTTCGCCCTCGAACGAATAACGCTTTCGTTCCCATGTACGATGGGCGAACACAAGGTTCGCCCCTACACGTTCTTGGCACATAAGTAAATGAGGAATTTATTTTTCGAGCATTCCTAAGTAAATGAGGAATTTATTTTTCGAGCATTCCTTATGTCTCTACACAACCTTATTTTTTTATACGATCAAAAAAAAGAGCATGTTATTTTCAAAGCATTCCTAAGAACATTATAAAATGTCATGATTTAAAATAAGACTGTACAAAGTAATCATACCGACAATTTCCCCCTTATCCTCTACTGGCGCACGTCGAACGTCAATGCGCTGCATCAGTCGAATGACGTAGCGAATATCCATTTGCGCTGGAACTATTATGACAGGTTTGGTCATAATTTCGTATACAAATATGTTTTCAGGGTCTCGATCCGGCAGGATGACATTCTTTACCAGGTCCATTATGGTTACGATTCCCCAGGCATCGTCATCGTTACGTTTGGCTACGAGCAGTTCGGACGATTTTGACGATCGCATCATTGCAGCAGCTTCCTTTGCAGATGCCATACCATCAATACTGTGAAACTCTTTTTGCATCACATCTTTTGAGCGTATGATATGCCCCGACATAAGGCCTCCTTGTCTTGAAAAAAATATGTTTGAAATGAATCATTACAAATAGTTATCCCGAATAGCCTCCTTAAACCTTTCCATCTGGCTTTCCAGACCAAGAACCTCATCCACAGATAACACAAAAGCAATTCCAGTTCCAGGTTTATGGAATTCACCGGCAGCTTTAATGGCATCTAAGACAGACTTCACAATATGTTCTTCAAGCAGAAAAATAATGATATCTGTCTGGTCTTCAATGGTCAGGCCAAAAAAAGTTTTGGCTTCTTTCATGCCTGTGCCACGCGCCGGGATAATCGTTGCGCCTGTCGCTCCAGCAGATTTGGCTGCGTCAACAACAGAATCGGTTTTGTATGTTTTTACTGGAGCGAAAACAATTTTAAATTTCATTGTGGTTCTCCTTTTGAGCGTTTATTCGACTGGCGTTTGACAAACCAATGGGTGATTTGAGCATAACCCATGACAGTAATGATCGGAAACAGGCTTGCAAAAGCAATAAGACCAAAACCATCCAGGGCTGGATTACGTCCAGGTACTGATTCAGAGAGGCCTAAACCCAAAGCTGCCACCAATGGTACAGTTACAGTCGATGTCGTCACGCCACCGGAATCATACGCCAGAGCAATCATTTTTTTGGGTGTTGTGAAGGTTTGCAAGACAACAACAATGTATCCAGCAAGAATATAAACATGCAGCGGCGTGCCTGTTACAATACGATAAGCTCCCAAAGCAATACCTATCGCCACCCCAATTGCCACAGTAATACGTAAACCCCAGGGGCTGATGACACCACTGGAAACTTCACTTGCTTTAATCGCAACTGCTAGAAGAGATGGTTCGGCGATGGTTGTTGAAAATCCAATTAGTGCTGCAAATAAGTATACCCATCCATAAGTTTTCCAATCTGTTAAAACAGCACCTTCTCCGCCCGAAAAAGTCGGATTTGAAAGCTGGGATGCCATCATTTTACCTACCGGAAACAATGCTTTTTCTAAACCAATGAGAAACATGGCAAGCCCGATCACCAGATAAATACCGCCTATAATGAGACGACGCAGATGCGGTATTGGCTGACGTAGAATGAAAAGTTGAAAGCAAGTGATCAACGCAATGATCGGTAGGATATCTCTTATTGTAGACAATAAGACTTCAAATGCTTCAAATATAAAATGCATCATCTACCTTAATTTATGTGATTAAAAAATAATAATACCATAACCCATTACAAATATCATGGGCAGCAAAGATGCAAAAGCGATTAATCCAAAGCCGTCCAGCAATGGACTGCGGCCTTTAATAATTGATGCCAGCCCCACACCCAGGGCAGCTACCAATGGAACTGTGACTGTTGAAGTTGTTACACCGCCGGCATCATATGCAATTCCAATAATTTCTTTGGGCGCGATCAGTGTCATGAGCATAACGACAATGTAGCCCCCAATAATCAGATAATGAATTGGCCATCCCCGAAGAATACGCAACACCCCGATAAGAATAGCGATGCCCACCGAAAAGGCCACAGAGAGCCTCAATCCAAGGGCATAGCTGTGCATGGACTCCTGTGATGATGATATCAAATTACTCCCTGCTGCTATTTTGGCTGCTTCAGCAGATATTGCAATCAATGCAGGTTCTGCAATGGTCGTAGAAAAACCGAGCAAAAAAGCAAAAACCAATAACCATAATAAACTGCCTTTCCGCGCCAATTCATGAGCCATGGCTTCACCAATAGGAAATAATCCCATTTCCAATCCTTGAACAAAAAACATGAGCCCGAATACCACTAAAACACTACCGAAAACCACTTCAACAAAATTGGGCAAGGGTTGTTTCAGCACAATTACCTGAAAGAAAGCAATTACGACAATTATTGGCAGCAGATCTTTGAAAGAAATCCACAATTTTTTTAATAATAATGCCAGACTATTTTTTTTCTTTGGGACATTCATAATTATTTCATATGTTTTTAGTGGAAATTCTCTAAGGAATACTCGAAAAATAAGTTCCCCATTTACTTATGTGCCAGCCTGAATGACACTGAATATGATGAATTTAAGTGTTAAGATCTCATCACATATACTCATATACTATACATTAATTCTATGTGAAGTCAAAAAAAGATATAAAAATCATGTTTTTCGTTTTTGATTTTTTTGATGATAGGAAAATAAGTTTTGATTCAAATGATTTACATCAAAAGGTTTCATGAGATACCCCTGAATATTGTATTTCAAACATTCCTTAATAACTGTATCCTTTTTTTGAACAGTAGCCATCACGACTGTTGTGGTTTCATCATTGGCATTTTTTCGAATATCTTTTAGCAAGTTGAGACCCGACATTTCTGGAAATATGATATCCAGAACAACCATATCAGGGGCCCATTTTTGATAAATCTGAAAAGCTTCCTGAATATTGGTTGCTGTCTTGATATCATACACTTTTGTTGAAAGACATTTTTGGTAAAGTTGAATGATTTTTGGGTCATCATCAACAAGCAACAATTTTACTTTGCTTTCGGGTTCTTTGGTTTTGCCTGTGGATGGTTTCTTGTGCGCCTTTTTTTCCTCTGTATTAGAATGTTTTGCAATCCAATGCATGACATAATTGTCTATTATTGACCGATTCAGGCGGGAAACATTCAAAGGCTTTAAGATATAGCCCTGGACGCCATACTGGATACATGTTCTAACAGTTTCTTGCTTGCCCTGTGATGTTGCCATGATGACTGCTGGATGCTTATCTTTCCTAACTTCCCGAATTTCTTTTAACACTTCAAGACCCGGCATTGTTGGCAGTAAAATGTCCAATAATATAATATCTGGCCGCCACTGATCATACGTAATTAATGCTTCGGGGCCATCCTTAACAATTTTCGTTTGAAAAGCAATACCCGATAGAAATTTTTCATAAAGCTTGACTGTTTTTTCATCATCCTCAGCAATCAACAGTTTAAGTTTATCTGAATCTTTTCGTTTGGAACCAACGATCTTATCAATTAATTCGTTTAAATGAAAACATGACAAAAGGCGACGTTGAAATTTTTCAGCTTTGAGTTGTTTGTGAAGATAGAGTTGAATATCATAACTATCAGGCAATTTTTCAATTTTCTTTTCAGTCGCATAAACCACAACAAGTTTGGTCATATCGTCATTTTGAATATTTCGGACAGTTCCTGCGAGTTGGTTGATATAGCGCGATTGTACTTCATAATTAATAATCAGTGCATCAGGCCTTCGATGGGTGTAGAGTTTGTCAAATTGAATGTTGTTTTGTGAAAATTGCATTGTAAACACTGCCTGGGATAAGTTACGTTTAAAAAAATGCATGGATTCATATTTATCGATTGAAATGATTAAGTCTATTTTTTCTTTCATGATACACCTCCTGGATAATTTAATTATTTGATAGAATGAGTTGATTTAAGGATGCTTCCAAATCAGCAACCCGCTCATAAATTTCTTTTTTGTCACCGATTAAGGCGGCTGTTTCAATGGATGCACCCATTTGTCCAATATCTTCCTGGCCATATGCGCCTGAAGATCCTTTCAGGCTATGTCCCACGCGGCGAACTGTTTCAAGATCACTGGATGCCATCGCTGTTTTTATTTGCTCAAGGTCTTTTTGTGTGGATTCAATAAAAAATGGAATTAATTCCGCCATGCTGCTCTGTACATCAATATCAGAAAAGTCTGGCATATCCCCTTCCATATCCAATTCCATATCCAAAAGATCACTTTCATCCAAACCAGTGATATGATTTTCACTTTCATCAGTGATGGTTTCAGGGTTATATTCGCAAATAGTTGATATAAGCTTTTGATATTTAACCGGCTTGGTCAAACATGCTGTACCGCCAACTTCAAAGCATTGTTTTTGATGTTCATCCAATGCATGGGCTGTAAGAAATATAATGGGAATTGGATTTTCTATGTTTTGATGATTTTCAATATGACGAATCTGTTGCGTTGCTTTGAGTCCATTTAAAACAGGCATTTCCATATCCATTATGATCATATCATAAGATTTTGATTCAAATTTTTCAACAGCGACCTGTCCATTTTCAGCAAAATCCAGTGTTACAGGATCATTTTTTAAAAACATCTCGATTACTTTTCGATTAGAGAGATGGTCATCTACAACGAGAATTTTTAATGGTTTTTCACATTGTAACATATTCGGTTTGGGCAACTTTTTTTCATTCTCTTTTTGTGTATCTCGGGTTGAAATATCCACCGCACGATCAAGATCTGCAAGCATGATTGGCTTGTTTAAAAAAGCATCAAATCCCCCTTGTTTGGCTTGTTGCTTTTTGACAATTTGATTATTTGATGAGAAGAGAATGATAAACAATGGCTTTGAATTCAAGCGCTGCATTATTTTTTCTCTTAATTCAAAGGGATCATCATCAGGTAAACGCTGGTTGATAAAAATTAAATCTGGTTTTGATGTTTCTTGAATATGATCCATATGTTCTAAAGCACTTTGGGCACGATCAAAACAATCAACATGCATGTGCCAGTATTTTAATCGCGCCTCCAACGCTTTTGCACTTTTGATTCGGTTTTCGATAATCATCACATTTTTACCAACAAATTTTTGAATCATCCGCGTTGATGGTTCCTCTTTGTCCACAAATTCAAAGGATATTGTAAAATAAAAACACGTGCCCTGATTCAATTCGCTGTGAAACCGCAATTCGCCTTTCATCAGCGCCACCAGCTTTTTGCTGATTGCCAGTCCCAAACCGGTACCTCCATAATGCCTTGTAGTGGATGTATCTGCCTGTGAAAAGCTATCAAAAATCGTGTCATGATATGAGGGGTCAATACCAATGCCAGTATCCTCAACTGAAAACAATAATGAATTCATTTGTTTATGGTCTGATACCACTTTTAACATCACCGCTCCTTTTTCTGTAAATTTGATCGCATTCCCTGTCAAATTCATCAAAACTTGCTGCACACGTACCGGATCCCCCCTGACATATCGGGGGACATCAGGTTCAATATGTATAATGAATTCCAAATTTTTTTCATGTGCCTTAAAAGATAGTGTTTTTCCAATATTTTCAATGACTTCAACCAAATCAAAGGCAATAGATTCTATGGATAACTGGTTGGCCTCAATTTTTGAAAAATCCAGAATATCATTAATAATATTTAATAATAACGCGCCTGATGAGCTGAAAAGATCGACATATCGTTTTTGTTCAGAAGAAAGGAGTGTTTTTTGGAGTATTTCTGCCATTCCCAATATTGCATTCATCGGGGTGCGAATTTCGTGACTCATGCGGGCAAGAAAATCAGTTTTGGCCTGATTGGCCATTTCTGCGGCATTACGTGCTTGTTCTGCACGTTCGCGTTCCTTCCGATTGCTAATATCCAGTAATGTTCCTTCATAATATAATAGATCGCCCTTGATTAAAACCTCACCTTTTTTATCGAATACAGCGCGGGCACTGATCGAGCACCATATTTTATGACCTGATTTTTGATATAATTGTGTTTCAAAATCAATAACTTGCAAGTTTTTGGCCAATACATGACGAAATTTGGATAAATCATCAGGAATGACAAAGGTTTGTTTGGCCATGTCGGTAATTTCCATCAACAAATCAGCCTGAGAATCAAAGCCTAAAATTCGTGCCATTGCAGGATTGACATCCAAAAAACGACCATCAGGCATCATTTGGAAGATTCCTTCAACTGCATTTTCAAAAATACCCCGAAATTTTTTTTCAGTGCGTGTCAAGAAATCTTGTTTATCTTTCAGTTCAGTTGTCATTTCATTGAATGCCAATGCGAGCAGTTCAATTTCTTCAATACCTTTCACTGAAAGGCGGTGTTTATAATCCCCATTGCGAATTTGTTTTGCCCCATTTTGAAGCTGATTGAGGGGGATGAGTATGCGACGTTCAATATGTTTTCGGAACAAAAACCCCAATAAAATGGCCAGGCAAAGAATAACAATATGCGTAAACATTGCAACATGCTGTGCCTGAACATATGCATGGGCACTACGTTGAATAACAATCAGTGCAACCGGTTGATTATTGAAGCCTGCAATGGGTATAATTAAATTAAGATCACCATTTTGAATAAAATTTGCGTAAAAAGTCATTTTGTTATCTGACAGGGATTTTTTTAATATCATCTCAGGGATCGGATTGAATATTTCTTCATCACCCGCTAACACGGCACCCAGGTATGCAGTCCCATGATAAAGCGCTGTATTTATGCATAACTGTTGACCGATTGATTGAATCAACTCATTTGCAGGGGAAATGTTTTTTCTGACAATAATTGCTCCAACAAGATGTTCATGTTTTTGATCATAAACTGGCGCAGCAGCAGTCATTAATAAATTGAATCGCACCTTGTCTTTTGGGAAATGAAAACCTTCCTGTTGCATTTGGTAATGGGAAAAGGTTTCTATTGCCACGTGTGCTTTGCCTGAAAGCGCATTATCAAGATAGGGGGCATTTGCAAGGAGATCGCCTGAGCGTTCAGGTGAATGGATCCGATGGACCACTTTTTTTTTCAAATCCACAATGGTTAACATATCAACATTATCAGAACGTATGTATGTAAATAAATTATTATGTTTGGAATGACTGAATGTTGGAGAAAATAATAATAAGGTATGTTGTTTTCTGGCATAAATTGTTGCCAATTGTTGAAGGTCTTTCAATGCGTTGTCATAAATCAGATTCGCCATTTGACCTTCACAGCGCATTTTATGCATGGCATGATTTCTAATTTCATTACTAAAATACACAATGGAAAAAATCGTTGCAATGGTCATTGGGACAACCATTGCAACAAAAAAAGACAATATTAATTGTGTAGCCAGTTTTGTTGTTTTCAATTTTAATCAAATCCAGCATATCGAACAGGCCAGACAAGAGCCCGTTGAGATTTGTTCATATAGCCCGTCTTGCCATACCACAATTTCATTTGATACATATATTTCGGGCCAAATCGATGGGGTGTTTTTGACCAATACCCGATACTCGTATGAATGGATTCAAAGGGATGTCCTTTGGGCAAGGCAGGATTTTGCTGTGAGTTATCAACGATTTGTTTCCATTCTTCAATTGTCGGAAGCCGCCAGCAGCAGAAGGCATCAATACTCAGTGCTTGACAGTATTGTACTGCGTTTTCAAAATTTTCCGGCATGGTCTTTGGGGCTTTCGTCCACATGAGTTGTGTACTTTTATCTGTGACAGTGCCATTGCCATTATCAATGAATCGTTCTTCTGGTGGAAGTAACACAAATGTTGGCGCCTGTATTATGACTGGCTTTGAAATTTTCGCAGGCTCATTAATTGAAAAGATTCCAGTTTGGATCATGCCTGCAAGCGAAGTGTCATTATACGCAATTGCATAAAAAGGATTGTCGCCTGTTTTATACCCTTTTATTTGTGTATGCCAATGGGTATCGGTGCCAGACATTTCATAAGAGGTTTCTTCAATGATCAGTTTGACAGCATGCGCTTTCTGGTCAGTTGTTGCTGAAAAATGAAAGAGATCCCCTGGTTTTCCCTGTTTTGGACGCACATTAATTTGTGCAATATTCACTGGTTTTTCTTGTTTTTGAGAAACCTGAAACTGGCCTGATTGTGTTTTTCCAGATTGATCGTTTTCATTATACGAAGTAATAGTGTAGGTATTTAATCCAATTTTGTCATTGACATAATTTTTGTGCCATATTGTATTGACGCCATTCATTTCAATGGAATTGCCATTGAGAACCAAAACAGTTCGTTTTGCCATAACATCAGTTGTAACTGAAAATAGAATATGTTCATTTATAAAGAAACCGGTTTCCATTGGAGCAATATCAACAGACACAATACTGGGTACAGGCACAGTTGGCGCAACAACTTTCACCCGACCTTTTGAGGAAATTCCCGGGTTGCCTTTTAAATTAAATGGCTGTACTGTGAAATGATAGATTTTCGGCTCAGTAAAAACATGTTTAAAATAAAAATCTCGATAGGCGGTATTCATGGGGTATGAAACATTATTCATTTGAAGACTCATTCGTTTTGCAGGTTTGTCAGTGCGGACATGAATCGTGACAGGTTCATCAGGGGCCGGCTGTTCTGGTGACATACGAATCCATTTGACCTTTGGAGTTCCGGGAGTGATTTCAATATGATCAATATAAGACACCCCTTTTATATTTCGTTTATTTATCGGGATAATTGCAAAATACAATGTCCCCATCAGATCAATAGATTGCGTCAATTGCCATTCTCGATCCTGACCATTCATGGGAATTTGATCATTGTTTAGGATTAAATTGACCTTTTTTGCAGGTTTATCTGTCATCACATGAAAAAAGACATCAGACCCAACATCACATTTTTTAGGAGAGACCTCCGAATGAATTATTTTAATTGTATCCATAGGGATCTCTTTGATATTAACGATTTGATCCTGAGCCAGACCCTGCATACCGCGATAATTTTTTGCAACAATTCGTAAATGGACATTCTGGGATGTATGAATTCTTTTTGTGTAAAACCATTCTGTCCCTTTGCCTTTAAAAATATCCTTTTGGGTATTCAAATCAATGTAAACCATTCGTGCAGGGGAAGAGGTCTGTGCATGAATCAGAAAAGTTTCACCTTTATAGACTGTTTGAGGTAAGATTGAAATCTCAGAAACATCAGGAATTTCCAGTGGTTTTCTTGAGATAGAAAAATTCCCTGACTGTCTGTCACCTTTTTCTTTCAGTTGGTTTAAAGCAACAATTTCGTATTCAACAAGGCCGGGTTTATTCATTTGTGTTTTAAAAATCCAATCTCTCGAGCTGCCTCTCATGGCGTAGGTTTCGCCATTAATTTCAATAAAAACTTCCTGTGCAGTCCGATCAGTCACACAGGTAAAAATAAATTCATCATTAACATATCCATATTCTGGCTTGACTTTGGAGCGGGTGACATTCACCGGTGGCACGTTTATTTCAATAAAGCCCTGTTGCATTTTTCCAATAATACCCGATTTATTTGATGTTACCATTGTGTAATATGACTTACCAATGGTGTTGATTTTCTTGCTAAAAGACCAGTTTTTATGTTTACCATGCATGGCATATTTTTGGCCATTCAAATATAAATGAATATGTTCTGTTGAAATATCTGTTTTTGCATAAAAATGGAATGTTTTTCCCAGAACGCCTTTTGAAGGGGAGACACGTGATGAAATCACATTACAAATCTTTGGTGTGGGCATGACTGTTTCTACAAAGCCTTTGTATTGATCACCCTTAACATTTTCTTTGTTCCAGGACGTTACAAAAAACATTGTTTTTCCAGTATTTTTAATATGTGCATTGTATTTCCAAATTTTGTCAAGACCGATCATTGGATATAACCGCCCATTTATTTTAATTGACACCCGAGAAGCCGGTGATGTTGTTTCGCAAGAGATAAGAAATGGATCGCCTGTGTAGCCAATATTCGGGTTTGTCTGGCATGTTGCAATATGTGTTACAGGCAGGCGCTTGGATTTTTCCAAAACAAATTGCCCCGCCTGATCATTGACATTTTTCAGACGCCCATAAATAACCTCACGTCCTGTTTGTTTTTGAATGGGACCATGAATGAGATCCGAATTCAAGAGCGTATCCGATAGTGCAACACGACGTTTTTCCACATTCTTGAAAGCCTTTGTGAGATAATAAGCAAACAAACCCAATCCTTGCGTTTTTTTGTTTTTATCCCAATAGCGATCATCTAAGATAAATAATTCTCGTGATTTCAGATAGGATTTTTTGTTCAACCAATCTTTGTACAATGTTTGAGAAATAAATGGCGGGGTGTTTTGTTTATCAAAAAGATAGCCGGAAAAATAGCCTTCAGATATAATCACAATATGCCGGACCGCATTCAAATTTCGTTGAACCAGAGTGTTGATTAAATATTTATGGCTGAACCAGTTTTTTTGAGCAGGGTCACCATCAGCTGGTATCCAATAGGTATTGCCCGCTTCATCCATTTGACAATGCCCTGAAAAATAGATCAACAATTGATCTTTGTCAGTGAGGCGTTTCCCGAAATCCATCAAATGTTTTTCAATCACAGCATATGTAGGAGCGGTTTTTTTGTTGAGTTTAATGACTGTGTTACTCTGGAAATCATATTGCTGGATCAAAATTTTTGCCAGAGTATCAACATTATGCGCCGGTGATTGCAGGCTTGGAAAACTGGTATACTGGTTGATACCAATTAACAAGGCATAACTTTTACCCTGTTTGTGCAATTCAATTTCATAAGCATGCGACATGCCGGTTATTGCGAACCATGCAATGAACACGACAAGATATGACCACGAATTTTTTTGTGTAATTTCTAACATGTTACCAATCCCAAGGCTTAAATGATGTTCAAAAAAATAAGCAAGATAAATGCCAAACGCATCATATTACAACGTAATTATTCATTTTATTTACATTTTTATATTATCATGATTTGTCAAAATTGCAAGGATATAGTTTTCCGAGGGCGCATTAAAAAAAAGGGGGGTTTTTCTTCGTCCTGAAAGGACGTCATATGCCCAGTGTTTTAAAACAGATGCCATATTATTTTGATTCTTGTTGGAAATGCGCTCCCCATGTATTGAAATCACCAATTCTTTCTTCAAGTGCATATATCATAAGGCCTCCAAATTTTTTCAAGATAAGGAATAATTGAAAAAATTAGTTCCCCATTTACTTATGTGCCAGCCCGATGTAGGGGCGAACCTTGTGTTCGCCCTCGAACGAATAACGCTTTCGTTCCTATGTACGATGGGCGAACATAAGGTTCGCCCCTACATTTTTTTCGGACATTGGCTGGCTTTCGATTACTACGATCTACCCGAAAACTTATAATCGCTTAGGAAAACTCGAAAAATAAGTTCCCCATTTACTTATGTGCCAGCCCGATGTAGGGGCGAACCTTGTGTTCGCCCTCGAACGAATAACGCTTTCGTTCCTATGTACGATGGGCGAACACAAGGTTCGCCCCTACACGTTCTTGGCACATAAGTAAATGAGGAATTTATTTTTCGAGCATTCCTTACTTATAATAATATAAATCGCATCCCCAAAAAGCAGGGCCTGCTTTTTGGGGATATCGCACT
>Ga0272440_1003081_pt1 | contig 12624 bp, 10 predicted proteins | sample SSMMMBAug17_FD_192440 | JGI IMG/M metagenome (GOLD analysis project Ga0272440, IMG submission 192440) | Marine sediment archaeal communities from Little Sippewissett salt marsh, Falmouth, MA, United States - SSM-MMB-Aug17 | ecosystem: Environmental > Aquatic > Marine > Wetlands > Sediment ...
CTTAGAATCTGTAGTACGAAACCAATTAATAATTTTATCATAATATATCATTATATCAAGGAATAAATAAATGAAATTTTTCGGAAATAGGAAGTGCACATAATATTGCGTTTTAAAAAGTTTGGTTCACTAATTCTCATTTTAGTTTAAAAATGAGGACTTTTTCAACCATATTAATATCATTACTCATTTATACGCGTGAAAAAGTATTTGTAATATGGGGATAACAATAAAACAACTAAAAAATTGCCATACATTACAGCCAAATAATACTATAAAAAAGCACCTTGTAGTACCCACCTGATGTATGATTTTAAATCCGATTATTGCATATACGCCCCAAAAAAGATAACCGATAAATTGCATTATAGCTGAGATTATTAACACAGGAGAGTCAAAGATAATGGAAGAAGCTTGCATATAGAATTTAATATTAATAGGTTTGTCAAATATCATTTGCCTCATAACCTTTTCAACAGGAAGAGATAATATTTGTATAATTGGTGAGAGAGATAGTAGATAAAGAAAGATAACAATGCTACTATTAAACGAGCCTTTTCCTCCAAATAATTTTGCAAATAGATGAAATATAGTTCCAACAACAAAACAAAATATTAAAGTTAATATTGTATCTGTCAATAGATAGGAAAAATTTAGTACCTTAATCCCCATTATTAGATATATTGGTGAATATATTAATAGACCAATAATACTTAAAAAAACTATAAATAATAAGGCGTTAACGAGTTCATCAATTTTATCATGTTCTATTGAATTAAAAAAGTTACGAGGCGAAAGTAAAATAGAAAAGAAACGTAATAAAGTATTTTTTAACGTCTGAGTAAAAAATTGGATAAAATTCTGAACAGTTTGAAGTTTTTTATCGTCATTATACAGTTGCCTTGAAACTATCTGCTCTGTTTGATATAATGAATCTTTCTTTTTAGATTTAGATTGCACAGTCATCAATTGGCTATTTATTTGCGACAAGTTAAAATCAATCTGGTTCTTTTTCTTAATAGTGCTGACTGGTATATCATCGGAGCCATTGATAACTCTTAATATTTTTTGCAAACCATCCTCATACGATGAAAAAAAGTCAGCATAGTGTAAATTTTGTAATTGTTCATTAATGGGAGAGCAATCATCAATCCTAATGGGGATAATGAAAATTTCAGAATCAGGTAATTGATTAAGCAAGTCTAATGCTACTTTTAATTCTTTTTGAATATATCCCTTTTTTGAAATAGAATTTGAGGAAAGCAATATTATAAAAAATGCACTTTCTTTAATAGCTTTTGAAATTGCTTTTTGCCAATTTTCTCCAGGTAAAATATCTTTTGTATCAATCCATGGCTTAACTTTTGATAGTTTTAGATCATTATATAATTTATTAGCGAAAGAGAAATCTTCTCTTGCATAACTTATAAATACTTTTAAACTATTTAACTCATTCATTTCAATATACTATTATTAAAGGTAAAAAAAGTTCTTCGAGCGTTATTTAGATTTGCCAAACTTTTAATTAAGTATATATTTTATATTTATTAGGTTGTTTCTATAAAATTTATGTTTTTCTGATACACATACATCAAAATAATACAATTTGATCCGTATTTTTTCGCGTTTGGGACAATGGACGAACTAAAGGCGAATAACGTTAAGCTCACAGGCGGCAAAAGCGAAAAAGGAATAACTTTTGAAACGATAACATCCTTTAATCAATAATTTGCCAACTGGTAAAAAACGCGCTTGCTTTTGGCGTCCTGTGGAGCGCTGTGTTATTTGCTAAAACCCGGTTTGATTTTTGTCCGGGAACCCTTTTATAAAGCTATTTTTACGATTTAACAATTACCAAAAAACGTCACTATGAGTACCATATTTTCAAGCATAAAATGACTGACTGACTGACTGACGTTCTTTGTAAAAAAGTATTTTATTGAGGGTTATCAATGATTGCACGAATTTATGTGTTTATGCCAAAATTATCATTTTAAACATAATGTTACGCGAGGATATGCATTTTCGCGTTTGCCTATGGATGTATACAGCATAAGAAAGAACAAATGAAATTAAGGCGAATAACGCCAGCTTTAGTCGCGCGAGGTACGAGCGTCGGCTGGAAGCAATTGTTCGGCAATTATTTTGATTTTTTCCCAGTTATAGTTTTTACAACTTCGGCAATTATCTGTATTAATTGAGGGTCAAAATCATCTGCCTTTTGGTTTATAAAAAAGGAGCCTCTGTCAATATTCCATTCTTTAAAAACATCCCTTATTTCATCTCTTGAACTTTTATCTCCAAAAGCTTTTAAATAAAATTCCCCAAAAGATATCGCATGTCGTCGATCCGCATTGCGTATGGCTTCAACCATGAATGATTTCCCTAAATTGAATGAATATTTGGCTAACGCGATCATTAAGCCTATGATAATGACACCCGAAACACCAACTTGTGCTATTGCTTGCCAAGTTGCGTTTGACAAATCAACGTTAGAAGCTTTCCAGACACCAAAGCCTACACTTGAGAGTAATGCAATATATGATAAGACATACCACAAATACGCTTGAAATTTATACGATTTTTCTCTTTTACTTAAGTCCGACAATGCTTTTGAGACAAAATCTGCGGCAGACTTTTCGACCTGCTCTTGAAACTCTCTTCTTTCATCTTGCTCTGCTTTTTTGCGACCAAGAAAAGCGTTTATTCCATCAACTATTCTCTCAGCGGTAGATATTACATCTCGATCTCTATCATATATACATTGATAACGCTGTAAACTTACAGGGATATCAAAGTCTCCCAACATTATTGGTATTATTAACGGCCGCCCTCTTTCTTGAGCATATGCAACAGCGGCACCAATTTCATGATTAATCCATGCGCTTTTCATTGATTTTTCAGAAATTAATGGCACGATTACATCCATTTCACTTATTGAACGGATAATTTCATCCTGCCATGTAGAACCAGCGGGGAGGCTTTCGTCGAACCACCATGAAGAATGCCCATGTTTTTCTAACTCATACTTTAATTTTTGAGCGTATTCTTTTTCTTCAGATGTATAAGATAAAAATATTTTCGCCAATTTTTACCTCTATTTTGTTTTTTATTGTTGCCGAACGCTCAAGCTCACCGGCGCAAGGGGCGGATTTACCGAGCCGCTTCATTCAAGAACCCGTAGCCCCTTGCGTCCGGTGCAGCGCTGGGTTAGGCATCAATTTTTACTTCGCCAAGAAATGCTGAATGGCTATTATTGTTGTTGCATCTGTTATGATATTATTATCAAGCATATTCTGCAATTCATTTGCCTCAAATATTTTTATTTGAATATCGGTTTCTAATAATTCACTGTAAGCATGAGTTTCATGTTTTAATAAATCTCTTGCTTCATACAGGTTCATTTTTTCATCAGATATGCTATTAGAAAGATAGAAAGAACAAACATAATTGATTTCTGATGTCTTATATCCGGTTTCTTCAAACAATTCACGCATAGCAGCCTTTTCAGGAGATTCCTTTTCCTGGATACCGCCAGCAGGTATTTCCCAACTGTATTCATTAATGGCATATCTGAATTGCTTGACCATTATTACTTTGTCCTTATCAAAAATAGGCAAGATAGCCACAGATTCAGGCTGACTGAACAAAATATGATGCACTTCGCTTTTATCGGAAAACTTTAATTCTTTAAGATATATTTCAACAAGCTTCCGAGAGTTAATTTTGACTGGTTTCATAAAATTCCTTAACAATCGCTTTGTGTTTCATTAAGGCGACATAATTGCTGACACACACGCTTTTATCGTAATTAAATTTTTTTTCAGGTAGTCTGCCGGTTATTTTGCTAAAGGCATTCACAGCCAAACTGAATGCTAATGAAAATTTTGCTGGCAAAATAACAAATAAGTCTTTTTCAATTTCTTCAATATGATATAAATAATTTCGTTTTTTCAAAGAACCCGATACTTCAGTTTTATATCCAGAATATGCTTTTATCAACTGAGCCTTGTTTATCAAAGAAGGAAATATGGATTTCGCACTTTCTAACAAACTTGACTCAGCATCTTGACAGGATTTCTCATCAGAACCTGATGAAAAATAACCACCGCCTATTAATGAATAGTTCACTCCATTCACGTTATGTTTTATATGATTAATCGTATGGGACACAAAAGGTGTTAATCTGACGAAATTAACAGAACAAACTGCTGGATGCGCTATTAATAACGGTGATGCTACGATTCTTAATTTTAATCTATCAGTATAATTTTTCAAATGCGTTCCTGATGAAAGAATAAGTTTTTTTGTTTCGACCAACTGGTTATTAGATAGCTTAACCAAAATTTTGTCAGAAAGTTTTTGGTGTTTTTTTAACATGACATCTGTTAAAATTTGCCCTTGATTTGACAGAAAGCTTTTTGTTAAATCTGAAATAATGCTATAAGCATTCATAGGGCAGTCATAGCTTTCCATGCTTTTATGAAAAATGGGGTTTAAATTAATCTCATCGCTACTGAAATCAGATACATATTCATCTGAGCAATCAAAAAAACTGAAATTAGGGGGATGAAAATTGACACAGTTTTTTCTCCAATCGTATCCATAAAAATAGTTGTGCCGAGCTATGAACCGTTTTATTAGCATATTCCATGAAATTCTCATAGCTGCTTTTTTGAAAAGCTCCGATAAATAAATGCGGTTTGACAAAGCAAACTCAGGATGACTTGTGGTTGTAATTACATATTGCAACTTATCGTTTCTGAACCATCCGTTTTCATCATTTGCTGTTAATAGTTTGCCGCTTTCATTTATACTGAGATTCATGCCCTCAAAATCTTGATAATATTCCAGTAAATCCCCTATGCCTCTAACCATTGTACGCAAAAACTGATTATTCAAGAAAATGGAGTAGAGACTGCCAAAATGAAACCATTCATGATGCAATCCGCTAGTTTCCGAACATAACTTTGAGTTTTTTTCAATCAGTAAGACTTTGAAACCTGAACGGCTGAAAATTTCTGCGGTTGCAAGACCCGCAATTCCGCCGCCGATAACAACTATTTCAAATTTATTCATAGTAATATCAATCTCATTGAACATATTTTTGAATAGCAGCAATGATTATATCAGCATCTTTTTTTGTCATTCCAGAAGTGATAGGCGGACAGATGTGTTTCGGACAAAATTTATCAGCTATTTTGACATCTTCAGAATCAAAAGAAATATGTTGGAACACAGGTTGTCTGTGGCAAGGTATATCATAGACTCCGCCGCCCAGAATCACACCATCTTGTTTGAATTGCTCCTTCAAATTTTCAATCGTGCAGTTATTTTTAAACTTGATAATAAATTTATACAAACTTGCTTTTTGCATGTGACTGATATCACAATAATCAATACCTCCGGATTTTAGAGCAGGAATAAAAGCATTCACAATATTTGCTCTTTGAGCAATCATCTTATCCAATTTTGCTAATTGAACTGTTCCCATGTAAGCTTGGATTTCAGACATTCTCCAGCTATTACCAAAATCATGGTGGAGACCGCCATAATTACCAGCCCTTTTGCCTTGATTACGAATAGATTTTATTGACTTCGCATCCTCTGAATTATTCGTTGTAACCATACCGCCTTCTATGGTAGTCATTACTTTTGTAGGAAAAAAGGAAAAAGCTCCGCCATCTCCGAAATTTCCCGCATGAATGCCATTCATTTTACTTCCGTGTGCATGGGCAGAATCCTCTATCAGAAAAAGATTTTTTGACCTACAAAGTTCTGCAATTTCTTCAAAATCCGGAGCAATAATGCCCCCGACATGTACCCATACCACCCCATTTATTTCTGAGTGCTTTTTAATGGTATATTTCAGAATATCCATGTCAGGAACAAAATATTCCGGAGTCATATCCATGTAAATTGGGATCCCCCCTGCCTTTATGATTGCAGCTACCGTTGCAAAATTTGTGTTCGTAGGCACTGCGACTTTCCTATTCTTTGCGCCTTTTATCATCAGCAATGCTTCAAGTGCTGATGTGCATGAGTTTAAAGACACTGCATACTTGCTCCCTATATATTTTGAAAACTCATGTTCAAAATCCTCCGTATATTTGCTCAATATGAGATTTCCGCTTCTCAATATTTCACCGAATTTTATTTGAATTTTTTCAATTTCTTCTTCGGTTAAATCAAGATAAAAAGGTTTTATCATATCAATCTCCTAAATTTAGCTTTAACAAAATAAATCTAAAAAAACGTAATTTTTTTTACGTTTTTGAAAGCTAAAGCTTAATTTTCAACTTATCCTCTATCTACCGCATATACGTCCAAAATTCTTCAACCGGAATTTTAATCAAATCTGATAATCCTTTGTTTTCCATTTTGAAAAAATTTTCTAAAAACCTTCTGGTATCTTCGCTCATAGGCGGATAATTCTTTCGCTGTGTCAAATTAATTTTCTGAAAAGCCCTAAGAATTAGAGGCGGAAAGCCAGGGTAGTTGTACGGCGTAGCGTTTGGCAAATGATAACATTGGTACTTACGTCCAGAATACCTTTTTTTAAACAATTTGTTAAATAATAATTGTAGTATAATATTTTTAGGAACTAACGCTTGGTTTACATGCGTTTTCAAATTTATAACATTAATATTATCTATTTCCAAAAACTCACAAACTTCATTCAGCGTATTCTGCATATCGTTTACAAATGATTCAAATATGATGAACTTCATTTGTTTCTGCTTGAAATATCTTAAAAACAGCTCTATATGTTCACGGTAAAGACTGCGTTGGATTAAATGCCCTGATGAAAATTGCAATGTGTTTTCAAAAGTGTCAGTTGCACGATTCGTTTTTACCCAGTGCCAATATTGAGAATAAGTTCGTTCCACAGGATTGCGTAATATGAATATTAGTTTAACATTTGGTATTATCGATGAAATTCTTGCGGCGGCTTTTTTTGAAGGCAGATAGGAAACACAATCTTCGCCGATTATCTGTCCATTTTTTGCAGCCTTAAAAAAGTTTAGATACCATTTTAAATACTGATTAAAATTTTTTTCAAAGTCCAAGCACTCCCATCCTTTTTTGCTTTTTAAGAAAAAATCAGGATTCTGCTCTATGTCATCAATAGTAAAAAAATGAGGTTCTTCTTCAGCAGAACCAGGAATAAAAACATTTTTATGCTGATTTAATAACCAATGCAAAGTGGTTGTACCACATTTCATACCACCGCCGATAATAAACTTGGGCAAGAGCCTCTTCTCTTCTGATGAAAAATTCATTGGTTGCAACCATTTAATTTATTGGCTTTATCACTTTGTCAGCAAAAAGGTTCAACATCTTTTCGTTTGAAGATACAATTAGATTAAGCCTGAAAAATTTTTGAGCCTCCCCATCCAGATTCAAATAATGATATAGTATATCTGGAAAAATAGGCTTTAATGACATATCCTGAGAACATAATGCCCTTCGGGCAAAAAAAGTGTGTTTATAACTAGTTCTTCAAAAAATTAACAAACTAAAGTTCCGAAAAGTGCCACACTGCCCTTTCTAATTCAAACTCTTATGCTCTAAAATTCCATAAAGAGTTTTCAGAAATTCAATAAATCAGAAATCAAGTGTAAGAAATTTTATTAGAAGTTCTCTATTGTTTATAAATAGATTATTTATTTAATAAGGAGAACTCTTATGAAGAATCAATTTGTAAAACAGTTTGAAAATAATATCAAGTTTCATTCTTCCTGTTTTGATCGTGTTATTATAAAAGATTATATTCTTAAATTTTTTTCTATTGGTGTCATTGTAAATTTTCTTAAATCAATGGGTTTTTCCAAACTCCATAAAGGCATTCTACGCATTTTTACAAATCAAATCAACGACCATATTCAAAAAGAGGCAAAAAAGGAAAGTATTCCTATTAAATGGTGGCTTTCTATTGGAGGAACAAATGGAGCTAAGCTCAAATATGTTGAAGATAATTTCTGTAAACAAAATAAAAAAATTAAATTTTCTAATGATCAAGTCTTTTGTATACTTACAGACAAAGAAACTACTCAAACTATTTCTTCAAAAGAAGTAAAATCGTTAAAAGGGCTTATATACAACAAGCTCTATAAGACTAGAAAACCAGTAAAGCAGTATTATATTTACTTTCACGACACATACTTAGGAGGTCCATGTTATCTAAAAATATCATCATATTTACCATTTCATTGTGAATTTTATTTCAATGGTCACAACTTTATCAAGCAAAAGCTTGATTAAGCGGAAGTGAAGTATAGAATGAAAGGCAATGCTTTCGTAGATGTATCAGATTCTAAAATATTAGACAATATAGCTCAAGAGATAGATGGTAGTTTGATTAAAAATCGAATAAATTATTGGATGGATCGTTTCTTCAAATTTGATAAAGGTAAATATTCAACACGATCAAAATATCTCCAACATGATTGGTATGCTGGTCAGGTTGAAGTATGTTCTAATGTAGTTTTCAAATCACCCAAATTTTTTACCAGTCTTTTCGAAAGAATTTTGGATAAGTTTTCACGCGTCGGATTGCCCGACAGCATTTCCAAAATATTTAGCCGGCGGCCTTGCAGTTCAGAATCCAAAACATTCGTAAGGCTTTATGATAATAATGCATGTTTAAAACACTGGTTTAGACGTAATTCAATTAAGCAGTACAATAAACAAGAATAAGCAGTACAATAAACAAGGATATCTATTTCGCACAGAAACAACAATAAACAATCCTAAGTCGCTGGGATTGAAAAAGCCAGTTCTTTATTTACACTCATATTTCTGGTTTGGCTTAACATGTAATGAAAGATTATTAGATTGCTGTGCTAATGTAGATATATCTTCGATAATTGATGAAAAAGCAGATATATTTAATAAACCAGTATTAGATGAACGATCTCGAAAAATATCAGCTCCAGATCTAAGAAAAGAGCGTCAATATCATTTATATGATGAATTGCTAAAGGGAAATACAAATCATTTGGTTTTAAAACAGTAGATTTAGCAAAAATGCATGGAGAGTTATTTCCGAAATACCGTTCAAATACGCTAAGAATTAAAAAAAATAATAGTTCGAGGAGTAGTTCAAAAAAAGAAAAACTAATCATTCTATGAAGTTACAGAATTTGGCTGGAAATATTTATTTTTATCAATTTCATCAAAACGATATTTTGAAAACCCAATGATGTCAAAGAGCTTGAAAAATGATATCCAAAAAGGTTGTGCGCAACCATCCAGATTTGAAGAAGCATATAGAAAAATAAATGATGGTTTAAACACCATTACACAAGAGTTAGCTTTAACAAAATAAATCTAAAAAACGTAATTTTTTTTTACGTTTTTGAAAGCTAAAGCATAATTTACACTCAATTTTAAAATGAAAAATTAATAATGCTATAAATAACTTGCTTTTGGCATCCTGTGGAGTTCTGGTTATTCGTTCAAACACGGTTCGAGTTAATTTTGATGAACTTCATAAAACTATTGCTTTGATTTGTTTATTACCAAAAAACGTCAATAAAAATATCATATTTTCAACATAAAGCAAGCCAAAATGTATCAACCTATTCCATTTGCCTTGTCAGTAAGGCCAAAAGTATTTTGAAATAAGATGTGTATCTAACCCGAATTGAAAAACAATAGCGATGACCATTTTAGATTAAAAAAAGATTGAAGTAAAGCAAATAACGTATAAGCTCACAGGCGGCAAAAGCAAAAAAGAAATTTATTTTGAAATGAGAGCGTTCTTTAGCCAATAATTTGCCGATTGGTAAAAAACGCGCTTGCTTTTGGCGTCCTGTGGAGCGATGTGTTATTCGCCAAAAACTCGGTTCAACAACATTAGGTAAACCTTTTTTAGCTTATAAAACTAATTTTTACAATTTGACAATTTTAACGAGCTTCACTATAAGTATCAGATTTTCAAATACTATTTAAAACATGGAACTCCACACCATATTGGAAACTTTCTTCCCGAAATAAAATCAAACGCTTCAAAAAAAATCCTTATAAATCCGTCTGGCTCAATTTTAGCATCCAACACACGGGTAGAGAATAAAACTCTATTTTCTTGATGAAAAGATTGATAAATAACTTTTGAAAGCAGCACCTTTTCTTCATCTTTCAATGGCCAAGTAGTATTTTTAACGACTTCATTAATTTTTTCTACCGCTGACTGATCAATCTCGTAGCCTTCAATTCTATCTAGTGCGCGATAGGTATCTTTTAAAAAACTGGCTTCCAAACGAGTTATATTAGAATCTAATGCCTGCTCTATTTCTTCATAATTTTCAATAAAAAATGATGCTATTGAAGAATTTTCGTTTTTGAGATCATAATTAAGCCAGTAAGTAAAAGAACTTTTGAATTGTATAAGATGTTCAATGCCCCCTGGATAGGTTTCCTTGATAATGGCGTATATTTTAAAAATGCTTTTATGTCTATTGAACTCTTGTATAGCATCATAAAGTATAAAGTCGAACTGGTCATATCTTCCATCTTCGCGATATGTAGCAGGAACTTTTAAGACATCATCCATGTCTTCTCTTGCACCAATTCGTATGTGATTAAAAATTTCCTTGCATTTTTTGTCTTCAAAAGCGCGTGTTAATATTTCTAATACTGTCCACAAATTAAGTGGATTATAATAAATTTCGTCATCCTTATAATCCGTGAATAATAAACTTAATATTGTTCCATCGGGGATTACGGCTGGTTCTAATTTTGGAATAATAGAAACATGATATTTATTGGATAAATCAGATAGATACCGGAGCGTATTTATTACGTCTTCGATTGCCTCTGATGTTGTTAAAAATGCGGGCTTTACTAAAATATAAACAACTATAGAGCATCTTCCCTCATACTTAGAATTGACCTCTGAAATCCTCTTAACTGCATTGTTAAAGCTTTCAAGATCAAAACCTTTGTTGATGCAAGCTTTTCTAATAAAATTATCTATTGTTTCTAAACCAATACCAATTTCGAGTTGCTGATCACTTCTAAGTTTTTGTAATCTAAATTCTATTTCATTTCTTTGACTCGTAACATGTTCCGGTGTACTTTCAACCAATACCCTTTTTATATATGGAATCTGAGCTAACAATGAAAAAATTTTATCTTTAGCTTTGTCGCTTAACTCCGCATCATTCAAAAAAGATCCATCCCCTAAGAACTCAATAACATCGAATTGTTCTCGATAATTAAAACCGTCTTGAAATCCGTATAAAAACTGCTGCATTATCTCCGAGATGGATGCAGGACGTACTTCACCTGTACCAGCATAATATCCACAGTTAAAGCAACCAATTTTAAGAGGATCTTGAAGCCGATATGTACAGGTTTTATTCCGAAAACCGATTATTAATCGATATCCTTTTTCAGATGTAGTTACATTTAGTCTTGACCATGCTGGTATGTGTTTTGCTGAAAACTGATTTGATTCTGTTCTAATATCTCTCAGCTTATTTAAATGACTTGCTCTGTGCTTTATTAGTACCGGAATAATAGATAAAACTTTAGAAATTATATATTGCTTTCTATCAGGAGATAGCCAAGAATCTTGCTCATTGTAATATTCGTATGATTTTTTATCATGAACTGTTTTTGACCATTCTTTAGTTGAATAATTGGTTTCTTCATATCCTAGTGAAACTATCAATGATGCAATTTCATCCGAATTTGTATAAATTCTTGTTTGAATATTTTTTAAAATCGAAAAACTATCTAATATTGAATATCCCCCATACAAAATGAGGGGTAATAAATGTGGCTTTTTTTCAGCTTTACTCCGTTGAAATGCTACCGCCGACTCAAGTTCATTTAAACACCAACTACTTTTAGAATAAGCTTCAGATAAGCAGCAAAGGATATATTGGCTATTCTTAATAGCATCGGTGATTTCTGATGGGAAACTATCACCCCATTTAATAGATCGTTTATCAAACCAGACTTTTAGTCCTTGATTTTCGATTGCCATTATAATTTTTTTTACAATCTTTTCATCCTTGGGATTACGGGCGTAAGAGATAAAAATATCATGGTCAGCCATAAATAACCTCAACAATTAATATTATTTCGAAATAATATAAAAAAAAATAAATTCATTGTACAACAGTTTAACTTTTTCTAAAACTGATTTATTTAATACATATTCCCTTGCTTATCTTATTTCATAATTGTGAACAAGTTTTTTTTAATCTGAATAACTAACTAACTAACTAACTACTTGGAAAAGTATTTAAAACTTAAAAATAGCATAATCATGGGGAATAGGTACTTTGAACACTGTTCAATATTTATTATAAAGTTTTATATTTGTTACATATTTTTAATGCTTGCGACTGACTCATTTACCAATGACCAAGAATGAACTTAAGGCGAATAACGACTAAGCTCACAGGCGGCAAAAGCGAAAAAGGAATTTATTTTGAAATGAGTACGTCCTTTAACCAATAATTTGCCAACTGGTAAAAAATGCGCTTGCTTTTGGCGTCCTGTGGAGTGCTGTGTTATTCGCCCTGCCACGGTTTGAGTTATGTTTGAGAACCCTTTTACTATTACCCAAAAACGTCACTATGAGTACCATAACTGCAAAATGTGTGA
>Ga0272440_1003082_pt1 | contig 12622 bp, 12 predicted proteins | sample SSMMMBAug17_FD_192440 | JGI IMG/M metagenome (GOLD analysis project Ga0272440, IMG submission 192440) | Marine sediment archaeal communities from Little Sippewissett salt marsh, Falmouth, MA, United States - SSM-MMB-Aug17 | ecosystem: Environmental > Aquatic > Marine > Wetlands > Sediment ...
AGGAGGGGATGTTGTGATAGTTCTGTTGAAGGATTAATGCTTTATTTTGCGCCCCAATAATTTCTGCCGCAACATTGTTGGCAAAATAGCATTGCCCTTTTTCATCATAAGCAACAGTGCCTATGGGGGCACTTTCAAGCATGGATTCATATAGTGATACTTGATTATTCATTTTCATACCTTTTCTTTGATGATAACAATTTTCCTGCAAATCAGCAAGAAGGTTTTATACCGATTATCAGTCATTTTCAATTATTTGTCATTTAACAGGAAATCAATCATATTGAGTCAGAGATTTTCTCAGAGTTATAGCGCCAAGAACATATGTGAACATAATGGGGGAGATTGTTTTTATTAAGGAATGCTCTGAAAATAACATACTCATTTTTCTTGATCGTACAAAATTATTAAGGAATGCTCTGAAAATAAGTTCCTCATTTCTGAAAGAGTCAATTCTATTCATTTTGAACCTGGATTACGCTGAAGAAGATGAATAAGATGAAATCAAACACTTTTAATTCATCTTATTCATCTTCTTCAGCGTAATCCAGGTTCAAAATGAATAGAATTTAATATATTAAATGGGGAACTTATTTTCCGAGCATTCCTAAAAGGTCGTGTAGAGACGTAGCACGCTACGTCTCTAGAGTACAATTACCTCAAAACGAACAATATCAATAATGGGGAACTTATTTTCAGTGCATTCCTAAATAAGGTTGGGATAAAAGGTTGTAAATGTATCTATAATTGAATATAATATTGGCAACAAAATTTTTTTGGGCAACATAAGGGCAAAAATCAACCTTAATAAATGGGAAAGTTATTTTCAGTGCTTTCCTATGGAGTAACAAATGGAAATTATTCAAAAACCAAAAAACATTAATCAATTGTCCAATGAGATAAGAAAAAGCGATAAACGCATTGGCTTTGTTCCAACTATGGGATATTTGCATGATGGCCATATTTCGCTTTTGAAAACTGCACGCAGCCAGTCAGATTATGTCGTGTTAAGCATTTTTGTCAACCCGACCCAGTTTGGTCCAAATGAAGATTTATCAATTTATCCAAACGATTTACCCAAAGATCTTGCTGCTGCTGAACAGGCAGGCGTTGATCTGGTATTCACGCCCTGTAATGAGGATTTGTATGGACCGAATTATCAAACTTTTGTGAACTTAAATGCATTGCCAAATCATTTGTGCGGCCTTCATCGTCCTGTTCATTTTCAAGGCGTTGCAACAGTCGTTACGAAACTATTCAATATTGTTAAACCGCATATGGCTTTTTTTGGTGAAAAAGACTATCAACAGCTTGCAGTTATTCGTCAAATGGTGCGTGATTTAAATTTTGATATCGAGATTGTTGGATGCCCAATCATACGTGAAAAAGATGGATTGGCGATGAGTTCTCGAAACGTTTTTCTATCTGAAAAGCAACGAAAATCTGCTTTGTATTTATATAAAGCCTTGAACCTAGCTCAGCAAAAAGTCGCTCAGGGAATAACTGACACAAAAATATTGATTGCTGATGCCCTAAAAAATATCGGCTCACAACCTGAAACAAATATCGAATATATATGCATTTGTGATAAAGATACCCTGATCGATAAGCAATCAGTAGATCAAGAATGTCTGATGGCAATGGCCGTAAAGGTAGGGCAGACTCGCTTAATTGATAATAGCATTCTTTTTTTATAAAGAGTAATCTATTGCTTGCTTTTTTTGCATTATTTTTGCTATAATCGTCAATTTGATTGTTTTAAATATTACTCATCTCCTAATATACAGAAAAAGAAGGCAGGTATGCAAATTACAGAAATACTTGCACGGAACGCACGTTTGTATGGCACTGAAACAGCTCTGGTTGAACGCGATCCGGCAAATAATCATCGCAAGGAAATCAATTGGCAAACATTTGATTTAACATCCAATAAATTGGCGTCATTTTTGATATCAAAGGGTATTCAAAAGGGAGATCGCATTGTTCAACTCATGACCAACTGTATTGATTGGCTTCCGATTTATTTTGGTATCTTACGTACCGGTGCCTGGGCTGTACCTTTGAATTTTCGTTTTTTGGAAAAAACAATTTTTAAATGCACAGAAACTGCTGAAGCCAATGTGTTTATTTTTGGTAAAGAATTTATTGATCGGGTACAAGCCATAAAATCTTCTTTAGATCGGCTGATAAAACTGTATATTTTCGTAGGAGACAAAAAGGACTGCCCCAATTTTGCATTATTGTATGATGATATCATTCTCGCTCAATCAGAGCTTTGTCCACAATTGGAAAATATATCAATTGAATTGACAGACCCGGCAGCACTTTATTTTACATCAGGAACAACCGGTACGCCAAAAGCAACTTTGTTGACACATCGCAATTTGGAATTTGCATGTTATATTGAAAATCAGCATCATCGACAAACGCATCAGGATAATTTTTTGTGTATACCACCATTGTATCACACCGGTGCAAAAATGCATTGGTTTGGCAATTTTATTGTAGGCGCAAAAGCAGTTATATTGAAAGGTATTCAACCCAATTGGATTTTGGAAGCGGTATCAGAAGAAAACGTCACTGTTGTATGGCTACTGGTGCCCTGGGCATTGGACATTTTGTTCGCAATAGAATGTGGTGATATCAAATTGCATCGTTACGAATTGTCTCAATGGAGACTAATGCATATTGGCGCACAACCTGTACCGCCCAGTCTGGTTCATGAATGGAAAAAAATATTTCCACATCATCAATATGATACCAATTATGGTTTGACTGAGGCATCAGGACCGGGTTGTGTTCATCTGGGCATAGAAAACATGCACAAAGTGGGTGCTATAGGCGTTCCAGGTTTTGATTGGGAGACCAAAATCATTGATGTATCCGGTAATCCGGTTGGGCCTGAAACGCCTGGTGAATTGGCAGTCAAAGGTCCGGGCATCATGCGGGAATATTATAAAAATCCCGAAGCTACGCGTGAGGTGATTCATGATGGATGGCTATTGACAGGTGATATTGCTCGTAAAGACAATGATGGATTTATTTGGCTCATTGATCGGAAAAAGGATGTCATCATTACTGGCGGTGAAAACATTTACCCTGTTGAAATTGAAGACTTTTTACAACAACATCCGGCGATTCAGGACGTTGCAGTTATCGGTTTGCCCAGTCCACGCCTGGGGGAAATAACCGCAGCGATTATTCAGACAAAACCGCAAAAAACAGTTTCTCGTGAAGATATTGAGGCATACTGTGAATCCCTACCCCGATATAAACGTCCAAGAAAAATAATTTTTGATAAGGTTCCGAGAAATCCAACTGGAAAAATTGAAAAACCGAAACTAAGAAAAAAATTTGCCGGTCGAACCGAAAGTTTCAGTTTATAGGAGACAGGTATGACAAATCAAATAACACAATTGTTGAATCAGCTTTTAGATAGCATATCAAATGGAATGATCCAGACCCAGAAGCAAATCAGTGAACGTCTGCAAAATATTTTTGGAACAGTTCCCAATAAGTCAGATGCAGATGATGATTTTTTTTCTCAGGATGATCTGGATTCAATTTTAACGAATAGCAGAAAGGCCTGATTGTATTTTATTGTCAGGCGTGAGTAACAAAGAGAGACTTAACCATGAGATTTGGTGGATTTATTAAAAATTCATTAATTGATTATCCTGGCAAAATCAGTTCTGTTATCTTTTTTAAAGGGTGTAATTTCCGATGTCCATATTGCCATAATAAAGAACTGGTTTTTGGTCCGCCACATATTTCATCAGTTTCAGAGCCCAACACAAACATGGTTGAGGAATCCTTTGTTTTTTCTTTTTTGGAAAAGCGTAAAAAATTAATAGATGGCGTTGTTATATCGGGCGGAGAGCCAACATTGACAAAATCATTGCATCGTATTTGCCAGACTGTCAGGGATATGGGATTTTTGATAAAGCTGGATACCAATGGCAGTTATCCAAATGTTTTGGAAAACTTATTGTATCATGGCCTCATTGATTATATTGCAATGGATTTTAAAACATCACCTGATCGCTACCCGAAATATATGTCCAGCAAAGTGGATCTGGATGCAATCAAGGCCAGTATTGAATTGATACAGAATTCCAATGTTGACTATGAGTTTCGTACGACCTGTATCAAACCCATTGTTGATGAATCAGCCATACACAAAATGGTGCCTTATGTTGAAGGTGCAAATCGCTTTATTCTTCAAAAATTTGTATATTCATCCACAATTTTGAACCCTGATTTTTTTTTAAATCAAAAAGAAACCGATTCGAATGATTTGAAAGCATATCAAGAATTGATTATGCCGTGGGTTAAGGAATGTTTTATTCGAAATTAATTTGCAATATTACAGAATTTTAAGCACAAAAAGGATGTATCATGATTACTGTTAAATGTTCTTGTGGTAAAATCTATCAAGTGAAAGACAGTTATGCCAACAAGAAAGCAAAATGTACATGTGGTAGAGTTCTTTCTGTACCGGAATTTTCGGTTGAGGAACTTGACAGGCCAACTGAAAAAATTAGTTTTTCCTGCTGCAATTGTGGAAAAACATTTAATGTATCGTCAAAATTTCAGGGAAAAAAAGTTCGGTGTAAATCTTGTCATACTGTTCAGACAATACCAATGAAATCTGAAGAACCTGACAAAAATGAAGACAAAGAGCTGGATGATGATAGTGACGCCCAAACAGATGATTTCAGCGCTGAAAAACAGGTAAGTGATCCCGATGACAATGATAGTGACACACAAGATGCCAGTTCTGAAGAACAGGTGCCTGAAACAACAAAATCTTCTGAAAAACCCAAACGCCTACTGCTAATATGTCTTGTCATGGTTTTGTTAGGCGCACTCGCATATGGCCTTATTATGTTTTATTCTGAAAATGAAGTTCAACAAATTCCTGTGCAGCAAAGCATGCCATCAGATACTCTTTCTGAAGAAAAACCTGAATCAACACCTGAATCAATTGCTCAGGAAGATATAGAAACTGACGTGAAAGCGGATGAAACTCCTGCGGATACGACTTCAGAAGAAACACAACCTGAAAAGAAAGAAGAGCCAATAGTTGCGCCGGTTACTTCTGACACACAAGCGGATGTGTTACAAAAAAAAACTGAAAGAATAATCGATAAGCAACCTGCCCCCCAAAAGATTGAAACAGAGACAACACCCGAGAAAGAAGCTCCTGCTGACAGCACTCAAACGAAAACTCAGGCAGATACACAAAATGAAATAGATACCCAAAAAATGATCGCTTCAGTTGATCCCAAAACCTTAAAAGAAGATACGAAAAAGTATTTACGAGCAACGCCAATGACTTACACGAAAAAGCAGGTCATTGATATGATACAGAAATATAATTTTTATGAAGCGCATTTCAATCCCAATGGTGGTTTTCCCAATCGTTTTGTTGATAATCGAAATGGAACTATTACTGACAATGAAACCTTTCTGATGTGGCAAAAATCGGGTACGCGTGAAATGGTTTCATGGAAAAAAGCGCCAGAATATATTGATCGCCTCAACAATCGCAAATTTGCGGGTTATTCAGGTTGGCGATTGCCAACCCTTGAAGAACTGCTTACCCTGACTGAACCACGTCATTCTCGTCAGGGGCTTTATATTTCTAATTTCTTTTCTCAAAAACAGGGAATTGTTGGCAGTTCAGATACCTGTACCTATGATGGTAAAAATCTTCCCTGGTATGTCAGTTTTTTGCGTGGGATATCCAATTGTATTTCATATAATTTAATTGATGAGTTTCATGTGCGTGCGGTACGTTCGATGGATAGACCGGACAAACAGATACATAATTAAAGTATAAGAGCCTTTTGCGCTCTGTCTGGAGAAACAATGAAAATAAATAGAAAATCAAACGACCTGACAATTCAGGCGTTAGAATATTTTCGTAGGATAGAAACTGTATTCATGAACCGGTGTCGTCAATTTGGTTATAAAGAAATTAAGACCGGAACCATTCAACCCCTTCATATCTATACTGCGCTTGGAACGCTCAGCCCGAATCGCCTTAGAAGAATGTATTCTTTTCTGGATTGGGATGGCTGGTCGGGTGAACGTGTCGTTTTAAAACCAGACTCGTCACCATCAGTTGTCCGCTTCTATGCGGAAAATTTGTATGACATCCAAAAAAAACAAAAATTGTGCTATGTTGAAAATCATTTTGAGTGGTCAGATACAGGTGAAAATATTTCCGAGCGATGGCAATGCGGTATTGAAAATATTGGCGACCCTTCTGTGACCTCGGATATTGAAACCATTTTTATGGCGCAAGATATCCTGGAAGAACTGGGCTTTAATAATCGTCATGTGTTTTTATCATATCCAGCCATTATTCGGCATATTGTTCAGGCGCTTATTTTTTCAAAAGATCAACAAATACAAATTCTGGATGAAATTAAAAAGCAACGTCTGGATCATGTCAAAGCCATGTTATCAGGTGTTGACAAGGGATCTGTATTGTTAAAGCTATTAGAATTAAAAGGAAATTCAGCAAATTATCTGAAAAATATTTTTCAGTTGTTGAATGGACCAGAATTCAAACCAATAAGCAATGATATGGAATGTGTGTTAACAGTGTGTGAACAAATGGATCGTATTAAATGCAACTATACGCTTGATTTTTCATTAATTGGCAATCTGGATTATTATACTGGCATACAATTCCAAATTTTTTCTGAATCCCTGCGGAAATCAAATTCAGAGATTTTATGTGCGGGTGGCCGGTATGATCATCTGGCTCTTGAAATGTTTAGACTACTGAACAAGCAAAGTGACGCTATTGCTCAAGATTGTATCCCCGCAATTGGCTTTGCTTTGTATGCCAAAAATATTATCAAACAATTGTTTGTTAGAAATAAAGAGCAGGATATAAATCCTCATATTGTGATATACATAAGCAACCTGGCATCAGAATCTATCAAAATCGGACAACTGCTTTCCGATATATTGGCTGATATGCAGTTTACATCATCGTTGACATTCACACCCATTGAACAGGATGCTTATACCCACTATGGCGCAGTTATTGAAGTGGATCATGCACGTTTTCAAGGCGGCTACCAGTTTTTACATGAACAATCCTTAAACAAACACATATTGAATTATGTTCTGGGAGAAAATAATGGATAATCAAGAGATTGGCCTCTCTCTACCCAAAGGTGATGCACTGCCATTTTTGTCTGATAAGCTTCAAGAAATTAATTTCCCCATTGATGGTTACCGGGCTGACAATAGAACATACAGACCAACGCTGAATAATTTACCTGTTCGTGCAAAAATAATGGCGGAAAAAGATGTTGCATTGCAGGTAGCTGCGGGTAATTATGATATTGGCTTTTGTGGGAAAGATTGGATTGAAGAATATACAGTTCGATTTCGTGCATCCAATTTACAAATATTATTTACAATTGGATCGGCCAACCAATCTGTGTTTGTTTGCAGTGGTTCAGGTGGTAATATCAATAACCTGACAGATCTAGATATCTGTACTGACTTCATTGAGATTGTCAGTGAATATCCAAATTTGGCAGAAAACTTTGCAATTTATCAACGACTAAAACGCTTTAAAATATTCTCAGCATGGGGTAGCGCAGAGGCCTATCCTCCTGAACATGCTCATCTGGCAATTTTGAAAGCCAGTGATGAAAGCATGCTTCAAAAAAATCAGTTGATAATGTTGGAAAAATTATTTGATGTAAATCTTTGTCTGGTCGTAAATTCCCATGCATATCAATCTAAGGATTTAACGCCAGTGTTAAAATATCTTTTTGCGTTGGAGGCAAACTAATGGCTGGAATACCCGATAAATTAAATCTGGCTTTACCTGATGGCCATCAAATGAACCATCTGGTTCCTTTTTTAGAGAATTCTGGCATCTCTTTTGAGGGCTATGAAAAAAATCACCTGGAACGTCGTCCAAGACTTATCTGTAAATCCGATCAGGCGCTAACTTTAATACCCGAACCCGATAAAATTGCCGCAAAAGTAATTCGTCCACAAGATATGCCATCACATGTTGCCAATGCAAACTTCGACCTTGCTGTGACTGGCACAGACTGGTGCAATGAACATCGCTTGAGATTTCCTGGTAGTCCAGTTGTCGAAAGATTGAAACTTGGCTTTGCCAAGGTTCGTATTGTTGCCGCAGCACATAAAGATATGGGGAATACCCTTGAACAATTTTTGAAAAAATTCCGGATGGAACATCCCAACCGGCCAATGAGGATTGCCTCAGAATATGTATATATTGCAGATAATTATGCACTTCTTAAACAATTATACCCCTATCGAATAATCATGACCTATGGCGCGACAGAATCTTTAATACCTGAAGACGCGGATCTTATCATAGAGAATACAGAAACTGGAAACACTTTACGAAAAAATAATCTGGATATTGTGGATACTATTATGGCCTCTGAGGGGTGCTTGATAGCCAGTGAAAAGAGTATGAAAATATCATGGAAGATGGATTTAATTGCTGCTATAGAGGCCCTGTTTAGCGGTGTATTGTCTTTAAAGGATTAAAATGTACATCCTTTTGCTTCTGATAATTTTAGAACTGAACGTATAATTTGTCAGACTTTTCCGGGCAATACTCGCCATGACAATCAAGAAGGAAGTCTTTATGATATATATTGTATTTATAGAACGATGAAAGGATACGATTATCGTACAAAGCGTGGAAACCAATTTCATCTGGTGGCGTCTGATTAATGTTGGACAAATCTTTTGATACCAATGTGCGATCACTTAGTGTTGTTGTCCGGCCTGGATCATTCTGACTTACTTTTACAAATTTGAGCTTTAAAGGAAATGTCCAATTTATTTCTTTATCTGTTGCACGAAGTCCAATTTGAGCTTCATTTATTTTTTGGCCGGCAGATTCTTTTTCTTTTAAAAATATTCCAATATTCAGCCAGTCTTTAAATCCCCATTCAAGGGTTTTCAATTTTTTGATAAGGTTATCTTCAGCATCCTGGAGGGTTCTTAAATCACAATAAGCTAACAATTCGATGTTGTCATTTCTTTCAGTTTTAACCCAAAAAATTACATATGGTGCATTTGGCACAAGGCATCGTGCTCTCGAATCACTTTGACAGACCTCATCTTCGCCTTCAAAAAGAAATGACTCTCCCAGATGTTGTTTACAATCATTAGAATCTGGCACTAACCAACAGGGTGGATTGCCCTGTTTTCTTCCAGCAGATTTAAACAAGGAAATACCATAATACGCAATTCGTTCACGCCCATAATTTGTTGCATTCATGACGCGAAAATTTAGACCCGCCATAAAATCTTTACTTTTTTGACCATATACGGGATAACAATTAATTTTTATTTGAATTTTATAGCTCAAAACCTTTGTGATAATGTATTGATACAATCTTAAATCAGGTAATTTATCATTTTTTCCCCAATTCAAGCTGGCAAGAACCCAATTACGCTGTTGGTCTGATTTCAATTGGAGCGAGGGAATAGATTTGATTGTGTCAATATTCGCATAAAAGGTATCTGTAAGATTCCATATTCTATCACGCTCACTTGCATCTTGATCAAAGTGGTCCTCTTTAAACTCAATATTGAAATCATTCGGATCCTTATATTCTGCATTCAACTGTCTTTTAGATTCAACAAATGATTCAGTATCAACCTTTGCATACGAGTGGATAAACATATCTCTTCGTTTCTGAAGTTCCCCTTTATTGAATTTCAATGAAAAACTGCCGGCAAAATCATCAGTTTGGGGATTGCGACCTGCTTCTTTGGGAATTTGAATCTCACGACTACCATATTCATATGTATCTTTTAGCGTATTGTAATCTTGACCTTGTTTGATTTTAGTTAAAACATAACGCAATCCAGACTCTGAAAGATAGTAACTCTGCTCTACACTGTTAATTGATTTTATTGCATATGGTACATTTTGTAACAAATATCCAATTGATGATGCCAGTATGCCAACCAATGTAAGGAATATAATAAACGTTATCAGTAAAGCACCCTGATTATCTTTCATTTTATGTCTCCCTAAAATTATTCAATGGCTCCCAACGATCTGGGAACAGTTGTAATATTTGTAAAATTGATTGAATAAGTCCTTTGATCTTTCAACAACACGGGATTGATGTTAAATGAGATATCAAATTGAATAGCGGTGGATTCTTCATCTTTCCAATTGTCTATCCACACTTGATGTGATTCAACATTATCAAACACTTTAACACCCGAAAGATATCTGAGCTTGAAATTGCTGATATTATCAGCAAAAATTTCATTATTTATTTTTAAACAATTGTCTTGAAAAGAGATAGTCGTATCTTTCAAATTATTGAAACGTGAACAAAAAACAATTTCATCTTCTGATGCGCTACGCATTGCAGTAATATGTACAAACTCATTTACCAAACGATTGATCACCAGACGTGCCTGTTGAGCAATTTCTGCATGCTGCTTGTGTAATGTATAAGCATCAACGTAATTCACTATTGAAAAACCTGCAAGCCCAGAAATAATGACTATTATCATCAGGGTTGCTGTTATTTCTAACAGTGTAAAGCCTCTATCTGATTTATTAATAAATATTTTCATATAATTAGTTTTACTTTTCTGTAAATAATACGGTCAAGCTAATATTTGAAAATCGTTGGGGTTGAATAGTAACAAGCAACATATTACCATTTGACGAATAATCTCTTATCAAGTGAATCTTTTTTGAAATTTCCTGCTCTTTTACAAATTCATTGTATTTTACAAAATAAGTGACGTACTTTTGTCCATCATAGCCATAGGGATAATATGAAGGCGGAGACCCTACTCGATTGACATAAGAATTGGTCTGACCAATGCGCTTACTAAGTTCTAACAGATCAAACTCGGGCTCCTCAAAACAACGATTGACATAATCATGGGTAATATTTTCAATAACCATTTTCATATTGATCATTTCTTGAAGGTCTACAACAGAGCGATCATATCGAAATATTGATAATCCAAGATATGGTATCATATAAGAAACTACAAAAAAAATTACAAGCAGTGAGATAACAATTTCAAATAATGTAAATCCGGATTTTGATTTCATTGTTTTCCCTTTAAACAACTTAGTAATTCTCTGAAAATAATTTCCCCATTTCATATATTGAATTCCTATTTTTGAACCTGGATTACGCTGAAGAAGATGAATTAAAAGTGTTTGTTTCATCTTATTCATCTTCTTCAGCGTAATCCAGGTTCAAAATGAATAGAATTGACTCTTTCAGAAATGAGGAACTTATTTTCAGAGCATTCCTTAATTACTTTGTATTGTCACATGACCTGTTCTGTTTATAATGAGGTTTACATTTTTATTCGTATTTGGTGCAGACAATTGAATATTGATATTGCGATCACTTTGCTCGCCTTCCCTGTTGACAGGTTTTCCAAGCGCGTCAAAAAAAATTTCATCTATTAGACCTGGATTGGTTAATTTGTAGGTAATGTTATTTTTGTGTGATGGATAAATATTGTTATCCATCCAGACAGGTCCATTGATATCTATATTTTCAACACGATTCGAACTGTAGGATTTGCGAACCAGTTTTAATGTTTTTCCCTGCAAGATTTGTATCCCCCAAAGATCATCATCTCGCATTTCGGTACCCGCATATATTTGTTGTTCAAAATATTGCATGGCTTTAGCCTGAAGAAGTCGTACAGTTGATTTGATATTATGAGCTTCAACTAAAATTTCATAATTTGATTGTGTCGCACTGAATATAGTTGTAATCCCGCCACTTACAATACCGATTAAAACAAGAACAACCAGCATTTCAAACAGCGTGTATGCAGATTTATCATTTAATAAAAGTCGAATTCTACTCATTTTTTAGCCACCCATTATTTTTATTTTGCGTTGTATGATTATTGTTCTGTAAAATTTTTTATATTAAAAGATTGCTCATTTGATAGATTGTCTTTGTGATACATATGAACAATCCATTTTGGATGTAAAAATTTGGTAGTTTATTTTTGACATTAACACAATCAATTAAAGCATATTTATCAATGCTCTATCCAAATTTTTGGACAGAGCATGATAAATCTGCTTTTGTTTTTGGAAAGAAATATCAGACAAATGGGTAGGTGTTTCTATTAGTCCTGTTCAATCCATCGAAATTCAGGTCCTCTAAGATTAGAACCTGTAAATACTGGCTCACTGTATTGAAAGATAATCGGCTCCTCCTGGGATGACCCATTAATTTTGATAGTGCTCTCTCCTGGACTCAGTTGCACAATGTATGGATCAGTCTCTTCAGAGAGCCCTTCCAGCAACTCATTGTCGCGGCCTTCTTCCCATACATCCTGTGCATCTCCTGGAGCCATGATTGCATTGGCATACAGCAAATTGCCACGTGCTTGTAATTCAGCAATTACACCTTGAGCGGCTTTCCTGCCAGCTTCCTGCTCCAAATTAAAATACTTGGGCATAATAACCGCCGCTAAAATACCAAGAATTATCAGCACGACGATAATTTCAATTAGTGTAAAACCTTGCTCATTTCTGAACACTTTCTTAATCTTTTCCATCATAACCTCCTTT
>Ga0272440_1003083_pt1 | contig 12619 bp, 8 predicted proteins | sample SSMMMBAug17_FD_192440 | JGI IMG/M metagenome (GOLD analysis project Ga0272440, IMG submission 192440) | Marine sediment archaeal communities from Little Sippewissett salt marsh, Falmouth, MA, United States - SSM-MMB-Aug17 | ecosystem: Environmental > Aquatic > Marine > Wetlands > Sediment ...
AATATAATAATTATCGGACAGCATTGCTCTTGACACTGATCCATATATCATATATAAATTATATGTTTATGATAAGTAAGTCGTCATAAATTTTCGGATTTCACGAACTTTGGGATAAAGGTATAAAACATGCAACCAAAACAAAAAAATTCAAATAAATTGTTTCCGCGTGCATACTTTGATGAAAGTACAACACGTTATCAACGTCCAAAAAATAATCGTTTGTTTATATGGATTATATTTGGGCTTATTGTTTTAATGATTGGCTTGTTTTCATTTTTTCAATCAGATCTTATTAAAGAAGCCACAGATCTGTCAAAGGTAGTTCGGTAATTGATTCATTGTATTTCATTCTTGACCAATGCTTATAAAGTTCGGGGCGCTTTAGCGTCCTTTTTCCATTCAGCGTTGGGAATCGGATTCTATTATGAAAAAAATAAAAAAGAAAAAACCTAAATTCAATAAAGTTGTAAAAACATGTTGCTTGTGTGACTCAAAAATAAGAGATAATCAAAAAATTTTTGCATTAGATTTCTCAATACCTAAGCTTGATACTTCAAAAAAAGCTGGTGAATTATTTCCATTTATAATATCAGCTATAAATAAAACAGTTTGGGCAATAATTCCAACGTTAGACTCTGATGCAAGAAAAGATGGTAAAGATTATATTTTTGTTACATGTTCAGAAAATTGTAAGAAAAAATTAAAAGAATTATTGATAAAAGAATTATCTGATAACCAAATAAATGTAGTTACCAATTAATTAATGACTGACAAGGTCGTGTAGAGACGTAGCATGCTACGTCTCTACAGCATAATTACCCCAATATGAACATTTTTTGAATTGGGGAACTTATTATTTGAGTGTTCCTAAATGAGAAAAAACAAACAAGAAATAACACGATTGGACAAAAAATCCCTCAAGCAATGTATTAAGAAATTATCACCTGGCAGCCCATTATTTTTTATCTTCCAATTAAGCAGCCATTTGCGTGAGATTGAAGAAATGTCACAGTCCTCTGAGTTACAAAATAATGACATTTTTACGTTACATTCAGTGAATGAATGCCATTTTTTATGCATTCATGAAAATATCGAATCTTCCGATAGCATAAGTCCTGCGTCATTTCAACAAATAGCACGTGTAATAAAAAAGAATTACAAGAATAATCCTCAAACACTTGGTATTGCGATTGATGCGCGATTTATTCGTATTGCTGAGTCAAATGAATTGTTTAAAATTGGGCAAAACGTTCGGGCACAAGTAGATGTTATCAGAAATGTTACTGCACAAAATATCCCAATTCTGCTTGTCATTCATAACATGGAAGATATTGAAGGTTTTGAATCATGGACGCAATCATTGGATGACTCCAGGCTTGATGAAGCGTTCGGATTTGCAACGCCTGAAGACGAAATTGAAGCGCAGTCTTTCATTTCCGCTGCATTTCGAAGTTTTAACGAGCGGTTGTTACCATCAGAACAGCCAGATAATAAAGCCGCTCATCAATTTTTACAAACATTATTATCTTTAAAAAGGAATCTGGTCGCATTGACCAATGGTTTAAACCAGACCCAACCGGATCTGATTCCACCCAAATTTATTGGTCTGTACTTTATGGGAATGGTGAATCATCCTGTGCATCAAACTGATGAACCGGATGATACGCCTGTTTTGATGCGAAAAACTGCTTTTGTTTCTGATGTTTGTAATCGGATATTTCCACAGGCAGCCTCTTATGGAAGCTATTTTAAGCCCGAATCGCGTCATGGCTTTTTGTCCAAAGTTATGATTTTAAGCATTGTATTGTGTCTGCTCATGACAGTGGGTGGATTATGTTTTATGTATTGGTCTCACAAAAGTACACTTCAAAATACCAGTTCTAATATTGGAATGCTTCAAAAAAATATCACGACGCCACAGGATGCCATTGGCTATTTTCATTCGTTAAATCATCATATCGTTTCTTTGGACAGTAGTGTTTCTGATTGGTGGCTGCCATGGTTGGGATTATCATCGGATAAACATCCGCTAAATGACTTGAAACAAAATTATGTGAAAACATTCAGAAAATACTTACTTAAACCATTGATAGATCAATTTTTGGACAGGCTTCGGAGGCATTTGAGCAAACGTTCGGCTGTAGAAGATTCGGATCATCAATATCATCAAGTCAGCGGCCAACTCATGGGGACGCTTGTCTATTTTGTGGATTATGGAAATCAGTTTATGGGAACACGTCAAAAAGAAGGTTTCGTGTTTCATCCCAAAGCCTATCACGATGGAAAGGGGATCTTTGAACATCCGATATCCGGGGATCGATTCAAGCAATTCATGGATTGCTACACCAATGCAATGCGATGGGAAAATAATCGACGTCAATTTCGTAAGGATTTTCATTTGTTAAAAACATCCATTGAAGAAATGGTGACATTGATGCCAAATCTTATGGAATGGATGTTTCCGATTGTCAAATCACAACAAAAAGATATCAATTTGTTGAATTTATGGATCAAAGGAATGCAGGCCAATGATCCCAATACAAAGATCAATGCCGCTTTTTCCAAAAGCGGTTACACGTATATTTACAATTTCTTTCAACTCATACGACAATCCCAAACAACACCATCGCGCTTTGATGCACTCGCCAAAAAGTTTTATGCAGAATATGAAACGAAATATCTCCAGGAATGGGAACAGGCCGCCAAAAAATTTGAACGCATGTCAAATTACCTTAAAACAAGAGAGGCATGGGTTGATATTATTTTCAAACTTCATGATATTCAAAGCAATCCCTTTTTTCAAATGATTGATATGATTGAGAGCCAGACCCAGCCATTCATTAATCACCAAAAAAAATGGCCGCAATGGCTGCAATACTGTCACCGATTACATAATCAGACCCTCCTGGCAAATGTTAATAACGCGCTCACTCAAACCACAAAAATAACCAGAAATACTGAAACATCCAATGTATTTGATGGTTATGTTGGGGCCCTAAAAAAGATTGCACAAATACCTAATACACCAGAGGTTTCGTTCCAATTGATTAAAACCCTTTTTGTCAATCCAGGAACATTTTGTCCTGGAGAGGGACCGGACACGATTGCTTGTTTGAGTATTTTTCAACTTCAATCCATATGGAACAAAAAAAAACAAGACAACGCGGTTTTTTGGGACTTATACGAAGGGCCTGTTGCATTTATCCGAAAATTTTCCGCAAGAGAAACAGCCTGTCACCTTCAACAAAACTGGGAAGATATGGTTGTTTCTGTAGATTTGCAAACAGGCAAAGATTCTTTAGTAAAATTGCAGAAAAAAAGGAGTCAGGAATTTATAAACACTTATGCAAACCCATTTCTGGAAAAAATTACACAGTCGCGATATGCTCCAAAACGACAGGCAGGACTTGTTGTTCCCTTTCGGGATTCTTTTTTTAAATATGTGGCCTATCATCCGAGACCTCAAGAAAAACTAAAAGAACGTTATCCTGTAATGATTAAGGCAACCCCTTCAAGAACCAACGCCCTTGCATCTTCGCAACCACAATTAACATTAATCAAAATGAAATGTGAACAAAATCAGCAAATTATGGTAATTGGTCATCAGCCCGTCCAAGAGACCTTTTACTGGTCTGAATCTTGCGGCCCGGTACATGTTACGTTTCATCTGAAAGATATGAAAATTACACGCTCATATCCAAATCCAATGGCATTTCCTAAGTTTGTTCGTGATGTTCAATATGGAAGCAAACGCTTTCAACGCGAAGAATTTGTACTGGATACGAAACGACTTAAATCCATGAACATTGATTATCTTGAACTGAAATTGCAATTATTTGGTCATGAATCTATTGCAAAAGCACAAAAACGTGGTTTTATCACAGCTCCTGAAAAAATTACATACTGTTGGGAAGAATCTACACAACTGATAAAGACAGCCACTACTGATAAATCCAAAAAAGAGGCCGAATCAGATAATTCAGAAAAAATGAAAAAAGAACCCCCCTCACAAAAGCAAGTTAAAACAACGAAACCACAGGCGCCACCGGCTCCTCAGAAGAAAGAAATTGAAAAACCAGATGTTCCTATGGAGGCAGATATCTATATTGTAATCCTTGCATCATTTCGAAACGACAAAAACGCAGTGAAAAAGGCTAAAAAATTTACAAAGGATGGATTAAACGCAGCTGTGTATTGGCTCAAAGATAAAAATGATAATCCCTGGTATATTGTCGTCTCTGGTATGTTTGCAACATATGGTCAGGCCATGAAATCGGTTGAGCAGATAACGAAAAACTTTAGTCTCAAGCCATTCATTAAAAAAATGGAAAGAAATACGATTGATGAACGTAAAGTGAACATCAATTTTTAGCTTTATGAAATTTTAATCTGTGGTATAAATAAGAATATTTTTAATTACCTTCAACCAAAAAAGGAATAATCCATGAGTGAAAATGATCAAATACCCTCAATTCATCAAGGCAAATATCTAACTTTCTCATTGGAAGAGGAAGAATATGGTATTGCTATTGTAAAAGTAAAGGAAATAACACAAATGTTAAACGTTACTCCGGTGCCCCACACGCCCAATTATGTTAAAGGGGTTGTTAATCTCAGAGGAAAAGTTATTCCTGTGATGGATTTAAGAGTGCGTTTTAACATGCCAGAAATTGAATACACTGATCGGACATGTATTATAGTGGTTGAAATTTATGCGGATGATGAACTCATTCAGGTCGGAAACGTTGTTGATTCTGTTACTGAAGTGTTGAATGTGACCCAGGAAAACATAGATGAAACCCCCACATTTGGCACCAAAGTAGATACAGAATTTATTTTGGGACTGGCAAATATTGAAGGCAGTGTTAAAATTCTATTAGATGTTGATAAAGTTGCAAATATAAATGCATTACAAGGAGTGATTTAATGCCAAGAGATGATATCCGCATTCTTGGTGAAATCGGGAAAATAATTACCGAATATGATGATCCAGAAGAAGTTTTAGCCCGAATTGTTTCACGTATTGCATATCGCTTTAATGTCGATGTTTGTTCAATATATTTAATCAATCAAGAAACCGGTGAACTGGTTCTTCGCGCAACACATGGATTGAACAGACAGGTTGTAGATCACTTAAAAATGAATACAGATGAAGGGCTTACCGGATGGGTTATTGAGCAAATGAAACCGGTATTTACAATCAATCCCGCGTTGCACCCCAGATTCAAATTTTATGAAAACAGTGGAGAAGAAGTTTACCAGACATATCTTGGCGTACCGCTTGTTTATCGAAACATTCCTCAGGGTGTGATGGTCATCCAGACCAAAAATATCAATGCCATCAACGACAACGATATTCCTGTGTTTTCAACCATTGCCATTCAAATATCATCTGCTGTTGTATACTCAGGTTTGTTTGAACGAAAAAAAACAAAAAAGAATAAAAGACCCAAAAAAGAGTTTATTCAACAAGGTATTCCTGTTTCTCCTGGCATTGCAAAGGGATATGTTCATTTCTATGGTGTCAAATTCGGTTTTTACATGGTGAACTATGAAGAAACAGATAACGTTCAGTATGAAATTGATCAACTGGAAATGGCATTTACCCATTCGTTGACTGAAATTAAAAATATGGCTGCGCGTGTAAAGGATTTATCAGGCCAAAATGATGCCATACTTGAAGCCCATATCATGTTGCTAAATGATCCATCTTTTAAGAAAAAAGTCCTGACTCAAATACAAAAAGGCGTTCGAGCGGCATCAGCCCTAAAAATTGTGGTCAATCAATATTTGGAAATGTTTTCAAAAATGGAAGATCAGTATCTCAAAGAACGTGGGGCCGATCTTGAAGACATTGGACGTCGTATTCTTAGACATTTATTAGGGATTCAATCGAGCGTAATTGGAACTTTATCCAAAGATACCATTTTGATAACATCAGATCTTTCACCCATTGACCTGGTCAGCATGAAACAAAAACGTCTCAAAGCGATTGTTCTGGCCCGTGGTGGTAGAACATCCCATACTGTCATTCTTGCAGCCTCATTTGAAATACCAATGGTAATCGGTGTAAGGGATATATTCGATACTGTCAAGGAAGAGGATTTCCTTATTGTTGATGGCTATACCGGTCTGGTTTTCAAAGATCCTCCAGAGCCCATTGTCGAAGAATATGATCGACTCATTAAGGTCAAATCTGAACGACTGGAAATTATTCAATCTCCTGCCATAACAAAAGATGATTTTCGTATGAACATAGGTGCAAATATCGGGATGATTCCTGATCTGGCTTTAATGGAACGTTATGGTGCCGACCATATTGGCCTGTATCGAACTGAGTTTCCTTTCCTGGTTCGTCGTGAATTACCTACTGAAGAGGAGCAATTCGAAACGTATCAATCCATCATTTTAGGGGCAAAAGGACGACCTGTTACAATTCGAACTCTTGATGTCGGGGGAGATAAATTTTTGTCGTATCTGGACTATCCTAAGGAAGACAATCCCTTTTTGGGATGGCGTTCCATTCGTGTGTCTTTAGAACTTGAAGATATCTTTAGAACCCAGATTCGCGCTATTTTGAGAGCGGCTTGTTCTGGTGACACCCGAATATTGTTTCCTATGATTTCATCCATTTCAGAAATCCAACAGATTCTCACTATTATGAATCAGGAAAAACAAAAACTTCATGATGAAAAAATTGATTTTGATCCTGAAATTCCGATGGGAATTATGGTTGAGGTTCCTGGTATTGTCAGAATTTTGGACAGAGCCATTCAATATGTCGATTTTGTTAGTGTCGGCACCAACGATTTAATTCAGTATATGCTTGCTGTTGATAGAAATAATCAGAAAGTGTCCAGTTTGTATGACCCTTTACACCCTTCTATTATTGAAGTTATCCGCGATGTTGCCAAAGTTTGCCAGGACGCGGATAAACCCATCAGCATATGTGGAGAATCTGCATCTAATATTTTTTGCGCATATTTGTTTGTTGGAATGAAAATTAATATTCTCAGTATGAATCCAGGTTCAGTGCCTGAAATAAAAAGATTGATTTGTGAGATTAATCAAAAAGATGCTCAGGCAGACTTGAAAAAAATACTTAAAAAGGAAGACGCGAAAAAGATTAAAGAATATCTGGAATGTGTCCTGTGGGAATGGAAAAAATAAGGGCCCTCTATGAAATTTATTGCAGATTTTCACATACATTCTCATTATTCACGTGCTACCTCCAAAAAACTGGATTTACCCAATTTATACAAGGCGGCACAAATTAAGGGCATTTCCCTTATTGGTACAGGCGATTTTACCCACCCCGGATGGTTTTCAGAATTGTCAGAAAAATTAATTCCAGCAGAAGAAGGCCTATATGCTTTAAAACCAGACATTGCTAAATTGGTTGATCCTGAAATACCGCCATCATGCCGGGCACCTGTTCGATTTGTCTTAACTGCTGAAATCAGCAATATTTATAAAAAAAATGGTCGCACACGAAAAAATCACAATGTATTATTCTTACCAGATATTGAATCAGTTCAATCTTTAAATACAGAATTGGATCAGATGGGTAATATTCATTCTGATGGCCGTCCCATTTTGGGATTGGATGCCCGCAATCTGTTAGATATGACCTTAAATGCGCATGAACAGGGCTTCTTAATACCTGCACACATTTGGACCCCCTGGTTTTCATTATTGGGCTCAAAATCTGGCTTTGATACATTGGAAGAGTGTTTTGAGGATTTATCGGAATATATATTTGCTGTTGAGACAGGGCTGTCATCAGACCCAAAAATGAATCGTCGGGTTTCTTTTTTAGATCATTTAACACTGGTTTCTAATTCTGATGCCCATTCACCCGATAAACTGGGAAGGGAAGCCAATTTATTCAATACAAGCCTTTCATATTCTGGAATCCATAACGCCATGAAGACTGGAGTAGGTTTTGATGGCACGATTGAATTTTACCCTGAAGAGGGCAAGTATCACCTTGATGGCCACAGAAAGTGTGATATTCGCCTGAATCCTGAAGAAAGCCAGGCACATAATGGGATCTGTCCCAAATGCGGTAAACCGCTCACCCTGGGGGTATTGTATCGCGTAAATGAACTGGCGGATCGTTTAGAAAAAGAAATTGATTCACCCCATTTTGACAGTCTGATCCCATTAAAAGAGATATTGTCAGAAATCCTGCAAAAAGGGCCGAATACAAAAACTGTTGCAGCCCATTACCAGACAGCTATAGAAAAATTGGGATCAGAATTTTATATCTTGCGCGACTGTCCATTGGAAAAAATTGAAACAACACATATTCCCCTTTTATCAGAGGCAATCAAACGTTTACGTTCAGGTCATGTCCATTTGTCAGGCGGTTATGATGGTGAATTTGGAACAGTCAAGGTTTTTGATAAGTTGGAAATCGAGAAACTGACCGGTCAAAAAGTTTTGTTTACGATGGGCGACAAAAAGAAAAAAAACAAAAAAGGATCAAATAATCAATTTATCAAAAAAAAGGTGTTTGATTTAATAGAACCTGAAAAATCAAATCAAGTTAGCCTGAATGAAGCGCAACAGGATGTTGTCAAGTCTAATGATCGTTATTTAATTATCATGGCCGGACCTGGGACTGGAAAAACACGAACCATAACAAATCGAATTGAATCGTTGATTACTTTAAAAAATATTCAACCCCAAAAAATTTTGGCAGTTACTTTTACCCAAAAAGCTGCCTTGGAAATGAAAAATCGGCTGGCAAACGCCCTTGATAAAAATAAGACATTACCGGAAGTTGCAACATTTCATTCAATTTGTTTGCATATCCTTGAACAAGAATTAATAAAAAATCAACCCTATAGGATTCTTAATGAACAAGAACAAGATATCTGTTTGAAATCAGGATACAAAAATCTAAATGATTCCATCAATCTGCCATCAATCAAGCAATGCAAAAAATGGATTGAAACTGCCAAACAAAACTGCCTGGCTCCATGTGATAATTTAACTGTGATATCTGAGCACCCTTTTTTTTATAAGATATATCAGGCATATAATGATATTCTAAAAAAATATCATGCAATGGATTTTGAAGATATATTGTTTCAAACCATACAATTGTTTCAAAACAATCCAGACATTCAAGAAAAATGGCGGAACCAATTTTCTTATATTTTTATTGATGAGTATCAAGATGTAAATTATAGCCAATACACGCTGATAAAACGCCTTATGGCTGACCACACAAACTTATGCGTTATAGGAGATCCTGACCAGGCAATTTATGGATTTCGAGGCTCTGATGTTTCCTATTTTCAACGATTTATGGATGACTTTGTTGATGCCAGGTGCATTTTCCTGACACAAAACTATCGGTCAACAGAAACCATCTTATCTGTTTCAGAGCAGATTTTATCATCGCATAGCTTAAAAAGTGTTCACAAGCGTCTTTTTTCAGGAATTAAAGGTGCATCCCAGATTCATATTATTGAAACAAATTCGGAACAGGCAGAAGCGACAATGATTACCAGATCAATTGAGCAGTTAATGGGTGGACTCAGTCATTTTTCTTTGGACAGTGGATGGGTTGATAGCGCAGAGCAACCTGATGATCTGGGCTTTTCAGATTTTGCTGTTTTGTATCGTACGCATGACATTGGCCAAAGTATTGCTGAAGTCTTTGATCGTTCAGGAATTCCCTTTCATATGGCCTTTAAAAAAAAGCAAAGCAAACGAATTCAAAGTATGATGTCTTTCCTTCGCTTAATTTCAGGAAATTGCCAGTTGTTGGATATGGATCCAATGTTGCTATTGTTTGATCAGACTCTTGAAACGCATCACCTTATTGATGTGCGCCAATGGTTAGAACACCTTGTTGTTCAACCATTCACAATACAGCAGATAACAAACCTGCCATACAATACGCTAAGTCCAAAAAATCGGAAGGTTTGGAAACAATTTGTTCAGTTTGGAACGAAACTGACACATTCTTTGAAAAATAAAAATATTGCACAAAGTATCCAAAAAATACTGAAACTTAAGGAATTTGACGACATATCGGTTAATGATCGAAGTTATTTTGATCGGATGATTTCTTTAGCATCAAATACAGGCAATAATTATGCGCAATTCTTTGCACAGACATCCCTCTTTCAAGACATTGATGTTGTTCCTGATCATGTGGAAAAGGTCTCATTGATGACCATGCATGCCGCAAAAGGGCTTGAATTTCCAGTCATTTTTATTGCAGGATGTGAAGACAATCTCATACCATTTGCGCGATTTGGAGATACGCAAAAATCAGAGATGATTGACGAAGAACGTCGCCTGTTCTATGTCGCAGTAACACGCGCAAAAGCGCTTTTGTTTTGTTCATACGCAAAAAAAAGAAGCATGTTTGGCAAAAGCCATCCACAGGAAATGTCCAGATTTCTAGAGAACATTGAACAGGATTTAATCAGACATCATGGTAGGCAAAAAGCAAAAAAACCGACGCCAAAAAAGTTTAAGCAGCAACAGCTTCTTTAAGTTGCTTATGTTCTTGTTGCATAATTTTTTCCAAAGCCTCTGTTTCTGCTAATGTCAATTCCTTGGCTGAGCTTTTAATGGCTTTGCGTACAATCTGTCTGGCTTCAATTGGCATATCAACGAACCGATATGCAATGCGAAGTGTTTTTGGGGTATGATTACTATCCCATTCAGTTACAGATAAACGCATCAGACAGCTAACAATATTGTCTGCAATGACATTTCCAAAGGAGTCAGGAAGTTTTAACCTCAACTTGTTGGATAATAATATGTTTGCGTACTCTTTTTTGAGTTTTAATTCACACAACAGGCCGTTCATTCCGATATTGATCAGTTTGGCTTTAAGTTCCTGATTCTCCAACGGAATCAGCACTTGAGTATTTTGAATAAAATAGCGCTCATCAACACGTTTTGATCTCGGATTTACAATATTTTGGATCAGCATCGTCAGTTGTGGCTGAGTAAATGGTATGCTCAATATATTATTAATACCTAATTGTCGGTAAGCCTTAATATTTTTTTCATCATAATTGGATGTCATAATAACGAAATGGGCATTTTTATTAAATGTTTCTAAAATTGCTTCAGAAAATGCAATTCCATCCATTTTAGGCATTTCCATTGCACAGAAAATAATGTCGTATTTAACTTTTTTAACTTCTTCAATCGCATCCAATGTAGATGAGAATGATTTGACGACAGCATCTGAATATTCTGTTAATATGTAATTATTAACAATTTTTTGAATGACTGTGTATTCATGTACTACAAGAATTTTTATTGCCATTTTGCCACCTCGTTCTGTATTTAGTTGATATACTTGTAAAAGAAAAAATAAGGCGCTGTCAAGTAAAAGATTATTATCAGGCATCAAAATTTTGTTGCATTGATTGAAGCAAAATATTATATTTAAATAATCACAAATTCAAACGAATGAAATAATCCATTGACTAAAAGAATCCATTCAATATAAGAGAAAATTTTCATGAAAGACCGAATTATCATTCCTGTTGCAAGCGGCAAAGGGGGCGTTGGAAAAAGCGTATTTTCATCAAACCTGGCAATTGCAATTGCACAGCAAGGTTACAAAACAGTTGCGATTGATCTGGATCTTGGCGGTTCAAATCTACATACATATCTTGGCTTAAGCAATAAGCATGCTGGAATAGGTGATTATCTCAAAGCAAAAAACACCAAATTTAAAGATCTTCTCGTCGAGACTGACATAAAAAACTTAAGCTTTATACCTGGTGAAGGCCGGACACCTTTCTTAGCAAATATTCCATTTGACCAACGATTAGATGTTATTCAAAACATCCAGCAGTTATCAGCCGAATATATTATTTTAGATTTAGGCGCAGGAACAACATTTAACACATTAAATTTTTTTGGTATATCGCATCAAGGCATTGTTCTTACTACCTTTGAAACACCCGCAATAATGAATTTGTTTATGTTTTTGAAAAATTTTATATTTCGTATTATTTCGAGTATTGTAAGACATGATCGGCAAATATTTAAAATGGTAGTAGACGCATTTCGACACAGCGGCATGGATGATCCCCTGACAGTAAAAACTTTATTAGAAATGATTAACGAAAAAAATCCTGAACTTGCATCCAGGGCAAAAAAAGCGGTAGGGTATTATCATCCAAGAGTTATTTTCAACATGGGAGACCATCCCGATGACCTGCTGATGACAAATAAAGTGGATAGAACGCTTCGTCAAACGTTATCCATTGAAGTTGATTATTTTGGCTTTATTTTTTATGATCCTGATGTGCGACAGGCAGTTCGTAAAAAAGAGCCATTAATGGTTTCGCTGGACAAGCGGCCATTTACAATTTGCATTCAAGACATTGCCAGACGCGTTGTAAAGATTTGGGACAAAGATATCAATAAAAGTGGCGAACGTTTGTATGAAGCAACCAAAAAACGTTACAAACAGCTAAAGTTTTTATAAAAGACTTGACATTTCAATTCAGAACAAATAATATCCATATTTTTTTAAGAATTGGTCCCATCGTCTAGGGGTCTAGGACGCCGGCCTCTCACGCCGGTAACGCGGGTTCAAATCCCGCTGGGATCATCTTTT
>Ga0272440_1003084_pt1 | contig 12619 bp, 8 predicted proteins | sample SSMMMBAug17_FD_192440 | JGI IMG/M metagenome (GOLD analysis project Ga0272440, IMG submission 192440) | Marine sediment archaeal communities from Little Sippewissett salt marsh, Falmouth, MA, United States - SSM-MMB-Aug17 | ecosystem: Environmental > Aquatic > Marine > Wetlands > Sediment ...
AATGGATAAATGATAAAAGGTTGATAATAGGTAAATTCAACTGGCAGAGTGGTTTTGGAGCATTTACTTATTCTAGATCACAAATAGATTCGGTTATAAAATATATTTTAAATCAACCAGAACATCACAAAAAAGTATCTTTCAAAAATGAATACATTAATTTTTTGAAAAAATTCGAGATCAAATATTATGAGAAATATTTGTTTGAATGGATTTAATAAAGATCAATTTAGAAAGGTGCCGGTTCTATGGATCTAAAAATTTCATTTCATCAATATTTATCGGGGCTTAGCTGTTATATGTTCAATTATCTGGGGCTGATGCCCCTGTCTACAATTATGTCGCCCCTATCGGGGCTTAGAAATTTTGGCTGACACCAAGCCTGTCAAAAAAATATTCAGGAGGTTTTATGTACATGTCAAAGAAAATCACCCATATGATTATATTCACCCATATAATCTTTCTATTTTTGCTATCTAACCTGTGGGCAAATCAATCATCCCACATATCACAAGCCGGACAGGCAACAGTTATCCTGAATATCGAACCCGAAAGCCTGTCAACATCCTGCGCCATAGAATCATATATTCCCATAGGTCTAAGCCCATTCAATATGAACAATCAAGGGGTGTGGTTAAAAAATAAACGCAGATTACGATGGGGCGCTTTTATCGATGGTCAAAGCAAAACCTTGAGCTACCAGTTATCAGGGATGCCTTCACCTTATACTTATGATGTCATCAATGAAATCAGTATTGATGGTCAAGCATCACATATCTCGGGTTCACAAGGTGTTCTAATTACTTCAGCATTTGATACCTGCACACGCCACATTCAGACTCAAAATAACACAGCGTCAGTTGAAATAGATATTGCCCACAATCGTTCAAATGCCGCTTTTGCTGTCATAGAAGTCATTCCGCATGATTTGGAGCCGAAAAATATCAATGAAAATGGTCAATGGTTTCCTGAAACACGAGAAATTCGATGGGGCCCATTTTTGGATGCATCCAGCAAAACCCTGACTTATGATCTAGTGGGGCCTGCCAATACATATTCTCTCAATGGCATTGTCAGTATTGATGGCCATGCCGAATCCATATCCGGCAGCAGCGATTTAAATATTTTGCTATGTCCGCTGTCGATTGAAATGTTACCGCTAAGTTTAGGGGAATACGACCTGAAACTGATGGCTGTTTGTGATGATTTCAGCCAGGAAATAACCGATAATCTTTCTTTTCTGGCACATGATCCTTCATTGGTTGAGATTCAGGGCAATCACCTGACAGCGCTGGAGAATTCACGTGTAACACTCACTGTCGTGTATCAGGATCAAATTATTGAAAAAACGTTCTGGATCAAAGCCCATTTTGATATGATGGAAATCGAACGAAACGACACAATGGATGATGCCACGCTCATGTCAGAACAACATTTCATGGAGGGTGAAATGCTTGTTGAGGATAAGGATTATTTTCAACTGAATCTGGAAAAAAACGCAATTATTGAACTATCCTTTCTGTCATCAAGCCGCACAGCAGATGTTCAAATTGAGCTGCTAGACGATACGACCCATGTTTTATTATCCGGCCTTTCAAATGATGGTCAGAATATTACTTTTTTTCCTGCGCTGGACAAAGGGGCATATTATGTCAAACTCACCGCTGCCGGGGATATCGACCAAAACGCCAGCTACGACTTGATTTACAGGATTATTCGCACACTTCCTGAAAATCGTGTGATCCCCATTTCTCCCGGTGAAACACAGCAGGGACAAATCTATCACAGCAGTCATACACAGGTGTTTACCTTTGATTTATATAAAACTGTTGTCAGTATTCAGTTTGACTCCGGATCATCCATTGCAGGTTATGAAATTTCAGTAGTGGACAGTGATGATCAGGTGATCCAGCAAAAAACAGTCGAAGCATCAGATTCAACAAGCTTTGCTCCCATTGATATTGCCGGCTGTTTTATGATTAAGGTCAGGCATCACAGTGGTCAAATCGATGCCATTCATCCATTCAGTGTGACTCTGGAAACATTGGATTATATGGCAGAAGTTGAACCCAATAACGATTTCTGGCAACCAACACCGATCCTGTCCGGTGAAAGGATAAAAGGGCAAAAGGATGGTGACAATGATGTGGATATTTATGAATTTGTGTTGGATGCTGACACGCCGGTTCAACTTAAGATTGAAGGTCTTGAAGCTGACGTGTATCCAGAAATCTATTACTCGAATGAACAAAATCATTTATATACCCTTGAAACATATACTGGACATTTAACGCATAACGATTACTGGAGAAAAGGCACATGGTATGTAAAAATTTCAACTGACCAGGTTTATTACCTGTCAATTACCGAATATGCGTTACATCAAATAAATGCAATAGAACCGGATAATAAATTCATTACAGCCAATGAAATCAATGGGATCACAGAAATATATGGTGCGGTGGCATCAAATGCAGATATTGATTATTTTAAATATCATTCAGAATCATCTTCAGGCGCTTTGGAAATATATTTAAAAAATGAAGTCGAACAGTTATCAATTGCCATTTTTAAAGAGGGGCCGACGCAAAAAATTCTGTCCAGAGAGGTGTACCAAAATAAGAAAATATTCATCCCCCTGGGTTTGACTTATGGAGATTATTACATCCAAATTTCTTTTACAAAATCTTATGCGCATTCTGGTGAAATACCCTATGAACTCAATGTCTACCCCACTGATAAAACATACGAAATCGAACCCAACGACACCTGGCAACAAGCAAACATTTTAAATACTGATAAACCGGTAAATGGCCAGTTATCTACAGCAATGGACGTTGATATTTTTTCTGTGGATGTACTTTCACCGCAATACTTTATTCTTAGCTGTGACTCCGAGGCCGGCAATTATCCCATTCAAATCCAGTTGATTCGGTCATTGGATATGTTTCCCCTCCTTGATATTCCCATTTTAGCTAGTCATCCTCTTCACCTGCCAATGGGGCTGTCAACTGGCAGGTATTATATTATGCTGGCGACGACTATTGCCAATCAAGCCTATGAATTGAAACTGACATCAACAGACAATATCTATGAAATCCTTCCCAATAACACTCTTGAAAATGCCAGTCCAATGATATCAGATCAGGTCATTGGCGGCAGCCTAGTGATGAACCAGAAAGATTTCTATTCCTTTGAAGTACCTGTGCCGGAGTTCATTGGTATTGATTTTCAATCCCAGGGTGAAAAAATAGTGTCAATATTTCATAACGATGATACGCATCGCATCGATGAAATACATGTTCCGGCTGATTCTCCAAAAACATTATCCCTGGGATTGGGAAAAGGCATTTATTACATGCGGGTTTCATCAACCTCCGGAACAATAACACCCGATCCATATTGTTTCACGATGTATGCCTTATCTGATACGCATCTGGAAATAGAGTCGAACAACACACCACGTGTCGCCACGCCAATATCCAAAGACAACTGGAAACAGGGCCGTTTGTTTTCAAGGGATGACAAAGACTGGTATGGCTTTGCAATCCCTGTAACCACACGTTTTCTGGTGGATTTTACCAGCAATGCTTCTGATGCTGATTACGACATTTCTATTGTGGATATGCAGAATGTAAAAATTGCATCCAAAAATTCAATCAATGGTCAATCATTGACATTAAAAGCCTATCAGAACCCGGGCGTGTATTATATACTGGTAGAAAGTGGTGCGGATAATGATCCTGAAAATTACTACACATTGAACATTCGTGCAGATGCCGATATCAATCCCTATGCCCAAATCGATGGAAATGTATCGCTTATTGGCCTGAGCCTTTCTGCTGATAAGGAACAAATCTCCATTGGAGAAAGTGTTCATTTGACAGTGCTTGCCCATTTTTCAGATGCAACGACTGAAATTGCCGACAATGCACAACTATTTATACTTCCCACCAAAGACAACCAGACCATTGCACGCCTTGAAAACAATCATAGAATAAAAGGCCTGGCCAATGGTTATGCCAGTATCGTGGCCTCATACAAAGGCGTAACCGGACGATTGACCCTGATTGTTGGTCAGCCCGGCAATAATACGCCAATATTTAATCATCATGGCAACCTCATTCTCGTGGCAGGGGGTGGAATCGATAATCACAATACATTAAAAGTCCCCACGCAATATCTCGCCAATCTGGTATACCAACGATTTTATGGTCGCTATTTTGCCAATGATGATATCTACTATTTCAACCCCAAAACCTGGCATGATATTGATGGTGATGGGATCAAAGATAACATTGTTGACAAAGAAAACATATCATTAACCGAATTTCAGAACAGCATTACAAACTGGGCAGTCAGTCGGCAATCCGATGGCCCTTTGTATGTGTATTTAATTGATCATGGCGGTATTGATACATTCAAATTGTTTCCCAATGTCAATCTTTCAGCCAGTGATCTCGATGACTACCTGGATATATTTCAAAATTCAACCGGTCGGGCAGTAGTGGTGGTTATCGAGGCCTGTAAATCCGGCAGTTTTGTGGATGATTTAATGACTGATGCAATGAATCGAATCGTTATCACAAGCGCAGATAACCGAGATAGTTATATGCACCTGGATGGCAGTATTTCATTCACTCAGTTTTTTGCAGACTATTTATATGAAGGCAATTCATTTCAGTCATCTTTTGAAAAAGCACTAAAAAAGTTGAGATGGAGTGGAACCCCTTACAAATTCATGCATCCACAATTGTCAGAAAGCAAATTGGGTATGGCAGATAATGTCATTGTTGGGGGGCCGTTTGCAGTGGCCAGCCTGACGCCGGAAATTGTGAATCAAAGCAATGGAGACCGGATACCACTGCATGCCACCAAAGAATTATTTGTAGAACTATCAGATATGTTTGGAATAAAAAGTGTCACCGCAGTCATTGTGCCGCCAGATTATGAAATTCCTGAAACAGGTGGAGATTTTGATACACCCATTGTCACCCATTCAGGTTTAACGCTGACAGATCCTGATCTTGATGGCAGGTTTACCGGAACATATGATCAGTTTGATCAGACCGGACGTTATGCGATTTTGTTTTATGCACAAAATATCAATGATCATGTCAGTGTATCCTTGCCGACAATGATTATTGTGGGAGATGTTTCCCCATTGCCTGGTGACTTTAATTGGGATGGCCGAAGTGATCTCAAAGATATGATTTTGGGCTTGCAGATATTGTGCGGGATATCAACTGGATTATATCCTCAGGTAGAGGACTTAAGCCTTTCTGATATCCTGAAATTAAACGTTCTTTCTAATCCCCAATAGGGGAGAAAACCTTTGTAGACTTGGCTTATTTTTGGCTTTTGAATTTAATATTTCGGCAAGTGCGTCAATAATATTGGTTGCAAGTTCAGCTTTTTTTGTCAATATTGGGATAAGGAAACGCGCATAAATTTTCGGGTATATAGAAGTCGTTTTTTTTCGGTATTCATCTGGATGCACGAACCTTATGTTTGTCAGTGGGATTGATTTTTCTCATTTAATAGCTACTTGTGGATATCAATAATTCCATTTAAAAATACCCAACCCAACAATATTCATCACGACAGGTACAGCATAAATAATTGCCAGAGTAATCAGTTTTTGCTTGTTTGTTTTTAGCCACATGACAAATATGGCTGCACAGAAAAAATGAAAATATCCAATCAAGAATATTAACCACACACCCTTAAATGAACGCTCCCAAAAAGAGTATTCCCAAACCAGATGGCCTCCCATATTTAAAAAGCATTCAATAAAGACACTGAAAGCAGAATAGGCAATCGCCCAAAACCATTTTTCAGATAATGCCAGAATTCTTTTATCCTGGTTCTCAGACAGGGTATGATAGTAAATAATACCCATGATGCTGAACATGAACATTATTTCGAGATTCCACCCAACCATCGTTCGAAGGGCTGTATCTCCAGGGGCTGTCCAGAATGCCGAACGACCGGTTAATACCATTACCCAACTGTTCCAGGTTTCATTGAAAAAATCCACCCCAAATATTGTGGCACCTGCAAAAACAGCATTCCAATTGCCGCTTTGTTTTGCTTCCTTCATCTCTTTCGTATAAATATAGAAAACAAAGGCCAGCATTGGAATAGCATACCATTTAATCATTGACAAATCTCGTAAGCCCTCAAGGGCTTGTATGGTTGCATCAGTCATAACTTAATCCTTTACAAACGTTATGGAAAACTTTGAAAATAAAATAGTACCAGTAATGTTTTTTTGATTCGTATTTATTTTTTTCAGTGCAGTCTTGGTTGAATAATTATTATGTATAAACTGAATAAACGATGTTTCACATTTTTTCAATTATTTTTTTTCATACACATGGGGTCGAACCAGGCTAAATCTTTATTAAACATCGATTTATCCAGACCAATTATTCGACATAATTCCCACCTTAGATAATTTTGAAATTTAAAACATGTTGCTAAAATATCGTTTTTTTGGCATAATTATGGCTATAAATATCAAACATGAGAATAAAATTTATGTATAATGAAGAACCTTTTTACAAAAGAACCATTCTCCCCTGGTATCAATCTAATGTCATAAGCATTGTCATTATATTGATAATGTCTGGGCTTATTGCATTTTCTGTGATTGGTATTCAGGTTGCCAATACCTTGCCGGTCTGGTATAAATTTAAGGGTATCCCTTATGCACTATTGATATTATCTGTAATGTTTTTGATCATCTATTTGGGACGATTTATTCATTATAAAATTCAGAAATTATCCAGACACAGGAGATGGTAATCAAACATTTTTTTGAAATGTGGGCACTTAATAAATGAAACAAAAAATTGAATCAATCATGCGATCAAACCACGAAACAGGTTTACTTGCCTTTGTTTTGTTTGTTTTATCCCTTATATATTCTGGAATAATGAAAACGCGTGCATTATTATATCAATGGGGTATATTTCGCATGAACAAATTGCCTTGCAAGGTAATTTCCATTGGCAATATTACAATTGGCGGAGCAGGCAAAACCCCAATGACGATATATATGGCCCGAATGCTGCAAAAGGCAGGATTTCGTGTTGCAATATTGAGTCGTGGTTATCGAGGCTCTTTTGAACAAAGCTGCGCAGTTGTCAGTGATGGCAACAAAATTTTCATGGATGCCCGAACTGCTGGAGATGAACCCTGTCTCATGGCCAAAAAACTAACACATATTCCTGTTATAGTTGGAAAAAATCGATTTGAATGTGGTCAGATGGCTGTTCAAAAATTTTCGCCAGATATCATACTGTTGGATGATGCATTTCAGCATTTGCGAATATTCAGAAATATTGATATTGTATTGATGGATCAGCAATTTCCTTTGGGTAATACGCATGTAATCCCCAGAGGTGTGCTTAGAGAACCAAAATCTCATTTACATCGTGCCCATCTATTTGTCATGACACGCGCTACGCAACAACAGGATAATTTATCTCAAATAATACCATATATTGCCAACAAACCAGTATTTAAGTGCAATCATGTCCCTGATCAACTCATGCAAACCGATGACACCGGACATGCTACATTTCTTTCGCCAGATACCCTGGCCAATCAAGCTGTTTATGCTTTTTCGGGCATTGCAAAAAATGAGGACTTTGTGCAAATGCTCATGAACTTGCAATATCAGGTTGTGGGATTTGACGATTTCAATGACCATCATGATTATAATGACAATGATCTGAAATTGATTGACGCAAACGCTAACAAATCATGCGCCAAATATATTCTAACAACTGAAAAAGATTATGTCAAAATTTGTAAACAGATTCAATGGACACTGCCTCTTTTTGCCCTGGGTATTCGACTGAGTTTCGGAGATGATACAAAAAAATTTGAATCAACAATTCAGAATCGAGTGACACATTCATGAGTCTTTTCAGCAATCCAATCACACAAAAACGTTTACTTCGTTTCAAGCAAATGAAACGTGCGTATTATTCATTCTGGCTGCTATTATTTATTTATGGTATCAGTTTGTTTTCAGAATGTATTTGTAATAATATTCCACTTTATGTTCATTTTAATGGACAATCCTATTTTCCTTTAATCTGGTATTATCCTGATGATTTATTTACAGGTTCAGGCAAAATGACGCGTCCGGACTATAAGCGCATTCATCAATCCAAATCTTTCAGGCAAGATCCAGACAATTGGATGCTATTTCCTATCCATCCCTTTGGTCCCAATGAAAGTGTCTCCCCGAATTCAATTCAAATTGACAATCAGGTATATGTTACCTTTGATTGTCAACCTGTTTTGGGCCATGTTCAAATAACAAAAGATCGAAAAATTTATAGCGCTTACCAAATGGAAGCCTTCACCCATATGGATGACAAAAATTTGAAAGGCCAACCATTGGAAAAAATATGCCAACTTCATAAGACTTTCGTTACTGGCATTGATCGTCGATTCAATAATGAATCAAGCCAAAGAATTTCAGTTGAAATGAAAAGATCTGATGCGCCCCCTTATACAATTTCTTTATCCACATATACCAGACGAGTAAGTCCGCCAGGAAAATTAAGATTGATCTTTCGGCAAGCGCCAGTCTTTTCAAAACCTTTTCAGATCGTTTTTGCGCCTAAAAATCAAGGTGATGTTTACGTTGTCGCTGGCCATGAATTGTGGGAAGGTACATCAATTGAAGGAAAAATCTTTCAATTGACTGATCAGCAAAAAAAACACCTGATTAATCAGGCAACTATTCGTTTTCAAACAATTATTGAATCAACTCAGATGCAAGTAAATGATATTTTGTTTAAGGTTCAATTTGAAAAAGAGGATGTTCGATTTCCTTTTCGTCCAGTAGTCGGGCATCCTTTGGGCCTGGATAGTGCTGGACGTGATGTCTTATCGCGAATTTTACATGGATTACGTATTTCAATGACATTTGGCATGTTATTGGTTATCTGCTCAATGGTACTGGGAATTTGCCTGGGAGGAATTCAAGGATACTATGGTGGATGGATAGATCTTTTGGGGCAACGTATGACAGAAATATGGAGTGCACTTCCTTTTTTATATATCATGATATTGATAGGTTCTGTTCTGGGACGCAGTTTTATATTACTATTGGTGTGTTATGGCATGTTCAACTGGATCGGAATATCGTATTACATGCGTGCCGAATTCTTGAGATTAAGACATCTATCTTTTGTAGAAGCCGCTCAAACCCAGGGATTGCCTACTTGGCGAATTCTTTTGTTTCATATATTACCCAATGCCTTGACGCCAATTATAACCTTTGTGCCATTTTCTCTTGTTGGCGCTATAGGTGCATTGGCAGCTTTAGACTACCTGGGCTTTGGACTTCCACCTCCCACACCCAGTTGGGGAGAATTACTTGCCCAGGCCCAGTCCTTTCGATGGGCATGGTGGCTGATTTTATATCCATCTTTTTCTTTATTTATTGTTATGCTGTTGGGGGTTTTTATTGGTGAAGGCATTCGAAATGCTTATGATCCTAAGCCATATTGCCGGATGCAATAAATCTGGATGCTGAATATGCGCATTCCTGAAAACATAGCTTTTGAAGAAATATAGCTGAGACTATAAATCAAGGTACTTAAATATTAACTTGACATTACTTGTCCTGTTGGATAATTATAATCGGGTTTGCTCTAAAATAACGCCCCCCGATTGGATCGGTCTGACCTGTTCGATTTGTCTGACGGATTCATGGTGAGTAAAATGCAGCGATTCCTTAACATTGTTGAAATACCCAAGGAGTCAAAGAAATGCCAGTAATGCAAAGACTGTTTAATTTTGCGTTATTTGATAGATATTCGCAACTGAAAAACGATCCCCGATATAATCAACCCAGATTTCAATTGAAGCAGTTCAGTAATGTTCCGGTTGAACATATTGAAAGTAATCTATTGCGGATCTGGTTAGAAATGAAATATAAAACTGGAGCCAAAAGATGGTGTGATTCAATCGGAGGTATTAAAAGGCTTTCAATTCAGAATACAACATTTATACACAAGACCTAATTTAGATGATTTAATGGATGATCCGGTTTATCAGCATTATGTGATGAGGAAAGAAAAAAATCTGAAATATACAGAAAAAAGATATTAGCGCTTGGAGTGGACTTATAATTTTAATATATATAATGATTACATATAAAGGAGCGTAAAACATTCAATGTTTCAAAAACAAGACATAACACAAATATTCTCCCAAAAAATTCTTGATCAGATATTTCCACCTGAAAAAACAAATGCATTTTTTGAAGCAATGCTTGGAGATGCCTCTGAAGGCGCATATGATATTCGCTTAGTTTTTCAGGGAGTAAAAGAAAATATCATACAGTTTGCTTTTGAATTGACGCAACGACCTGGAAAGTGCCTGGTATGCAGTGTGACTTATGGTCTTCCTCAGGTTTTCAAAAAGCATCGCATTATTAACACTGAAAATATTGTCAACCAGATTATGACAATCATTGGCAATGCCAACGTTATTTCATGGGAATTACGCCCCACCCTTCAAATTGAACAAGATGTTCATCTTGTACCATTACACATAACTTTGGATCAAATGTTATAGAGTAGGTTTTATGTCAAAAGTCATTCCATTCATTCCTGATAGACAAGTTTCTGTTGAAAAAGCAATTGAAGAATATCTGCTTTATAATAAATCCATTGGCACGTTGAGCAATTCGTCTATTTTTAATCGTCGTTGTGAGCTTGCACGTTTTATGCGATTTTGTTATGCCAAAGATCTCAACAACGTTACTGAAATAGACAAACATTTGGTCATAAGCTATCTGAGCGAATTAAATGTTCAAAATAATAGTAAAAAAACAATTATGATGATCCTGGCGGCTTTTTTTGATTATCTTGTGACTGAAAATCTGGTGTTGGATAACTATCTAGCCAATGTCAAAAAACCCAAAACATACCTTGCTGAGAGCGATTTTTTAGACCTTGATGAAATCAATCGACTGTTTTATGCTGAAGCCCAAAACGCTACAGAACAACTGGTAGATCGAAATCTGCTTTTATTATCTTTATTTACAGTTCTTTGCATGCGGGTTGCAGAAGTTATTCAGCTAAAGCAATCTGATGTGCATCTGGATAAAAAACAGATCTGGGTAAAACGAAAAGGCGGTAAAATTGCACAGCTTCCCTTAAATGAGGATTTGATCGATCGTTTTATGAACTGGTTTGAAACTCGGAAAAGTTTTAAAAATGCAGAAACTGTCTCCTGGGTTTTTATTTCAACCCGAGGGCGTCAAATGACTATTCGTCAGGCGCGAAATGTGGTAAGTCATGCATTGAAAAAAGCATCCATACACAAGAGAAAAAATGGACCTCACTTGTTACGACACAGTGGCGCGACTTTATATTTAAGGCAAGGCGAGGACATAAAAACGATTCAATACTTGCTGGGACATTCAAATTTATCAACGACCTCAAGATATGTTCATTCTGATAGTGATACGTTGAAAGAGTCAATCAACAAGTGTCCGAGTTTTAACGTTTAACAGAGAAACAATCAGTTAAAAGAAATCGGAGGATTTCAATTATGAACCACAATGATGTTTACAAAGCGTTTGGAGAAAAATTCATCCCTGAACTTTTGACAACAATCTTCAACCAAAAAGGCTATTACAGTACATTTGGCGGTGCATTTGTACCTGAAATATTGACAGCTACCTTTGATGAGCTTATTACGTCCTTTTATGACGTGCGTGAGGCCCCACAATTCTGGCAAGAATATACTGGATTGATGCAGAATTATTCATGTCGTCCCACCCCCCTGACCTATGCAGAAAATCTCACACGTCATTTTGGGGGGCCATCCATATATATCAAGCGTGAAGATTTAAATCATACCGGTGCGCATAAAGCCAATAACGTGATGGGCCAGGGCCTGCTTGTCAAGCGCATGGGCAAAAAAAGAGTTATTGCCGAAACCGGTGCGGGCCAGCATGGTGTTGCTACTGCAACAATGGCTGCCAAATTTGGTTTTGACTGCACAATCTATATGGGGGAAATGGATGTTATCAGACAGCGGCCAAATGTATTCTGGATGCAACGTCTTGGCGCTGAAGTTGTTTCTGTTCGGGATGGCTCTCGCATTTTGAAAGATGCAATCAATGCATCCTTCAGAGACTGGGTAACAAATATGGACAATACCCATTATGTGCTGGGTACTGCATGCGGGCCACATCCTTTTCCAGAAATGGTATCATGCTTTCAATCAATCATTGGCTTTGAAACCCGAAATCAGATACAAGATCAAATACAAAAAATGCCTAAACGAATATATGCCTGTGTCGGCGGAGGCTCCAATGCACTGGGCATATTTTTGGGATTTATCAATGACCCTGAAGTTGAACTGGTTGGTGTTGAAGCTGGCGGCCTGGGCGCTGAAACATCAAGTCATGCATCTCGACTCAGTTCATCACATTCATCCATAGGGATTGCACAGGGGTATAAAACCTATTTTTTGCAAAACGATGAAGGTCAAATGAGAGAAACTCACAGTGTTGCTGCTGGATTGGATTATATTGGTGTCTCTCCCATATTATCATCCTTTAAAGAATCGG
>Ga0272440_1003085_pt1 | contig 12616 bp, 11 predicted proteins | sample SSMMMBAug17_FD_192440 | JGI IMG/M metagenome (GOLD analysis project Ga0272440, IMG submission 192440) | Marine sediment archaeal communities from Little Sippewissett salt marsh, Falmouth, MA, United States - SSM-MMB-Aug17 | ecosystem: Environmental > Aquatic > Marine > Wetlands > Sediment ...
ATCAATAGATGTAATGACTTTCTCAAGGTTTCTGTCCACTTGCTCAAAACGTTTGTCCACTTGCTCAAAACGTTTGTCCACTTGCTCAAAACGTTTGTCCACTTGCTCAAAACGTTCTTTCATATCGTTTCGAAACTCATCAAAACGTTTATCTACCTGTTCAAAACGTTTATCTACCTGTTCAAAACGCTTATCTACCTGTTCAAAACGTTTATCTGTCTGATTAAATCGCTCAAGCATATCCTGTCGGGATGTATCGAAATGCTTATCAACATCGGAAAATTTAGTATTCATGTCCAGTTTAAGATCACCTATCTGTTCACGAAATAATTCCTGATTTCTGCGTAACTCATCTGACTGAGACTGTAAATGGTCAAAACGACTGTCAAAATATTTTGTATTCGGAATACTGCCAGCTATTAACATTTGTATTTCAGATGTAAGCGGCATATTTTTTTCATTTTCGTTCATTTTTATATCCCTTTCTTTTATGGTGCGTCGCAATTTTCAAACACTCCTCAGCTAAAAAAGGATCGAATAATATCATTATACGTCACAGCAATCATAACAGTCACCAGAAATGCAACACCAATCTGTTGCGCAACCTCCATAGCGCGCATATTTACAGGTCGTCCAGTAATGGCTTCATAGCTAAAAAACATCAGATGTCCACCATCCAGCACAGGAATGGGTAACAAATTGACCAATGCCAGGTTGATACTGATTACCGCAATAAATAGCATCAAATTTTTCCAACCCGCTTTTGCAGATTGATCAGCCATTTGTGCAATGGCAATGGGGCCGCCAATTGTATCTGTTGACAAAGATCCTGTTACCAGTTTCCACAGACCTAAAACAGTCATTTGAACCATTAATACTGTATGCTTTGAACCTTCAACAACCGATTGAACAATACCCAGTTCCTTGACTTCATAATCAATCTGCAAAATATTTAAATTTTCCCAAATCAAATTTTTGTGCGTTTCATATACGTCTTTCCCCAAAATAGATTCCAATTCTGTGCGAACCTGTTTGGATGTGATATACCACTTATCTGCCAACTGCCGCATCGAATTGATGATATCAACAGGAATATCGGCTTTTCGCAAAGCATCAAGCGTATCTTCTGTCACACTTATTTTTACACTTGATATACCAATCATATAGCGATCAATCGTTTCTCCAAACATATTTGTTTCAGCATAAGCTTTGGGTTGAATATCCAGATCAACCAGTTCATCCTGTCTCTTGACAGTCAATTGAACAGCCTTGCCCTTACATCCAGAAATCAATGCAGCCATTTCCTGCCAGGTTCGAACAACTTCGTTGTTGACAGCGATAACCAGATCACCAGATTTCACTCCCGCAGATTCAGCAGGCGAATCCTGTCCTACACCCATAATTTGCGGTAACTGTGTTGGAATGCCAGTTAAAAAAGCAATCCATACAAATAATAGCCATGCCAACACAATATTGAAAATGGGGCCTGCCGCAACAACAATCATGCGTTGCCAGACCTTTTTTTGGGAAAAGGAGTAAGGTTCGTCAATAATATCAATTTCGTCTGTGGGATCTTCACCCACCAGTTTTACATATCCCCCTAAAGGAATGATAGAAATTCGATAATCGGTACGTCCAATGGTTTTTCCAAAAAGTCTTGGACCAAAACCCAGTGAAAATTTATCTACCCCTACTGAAAATATTCGTGCAAATAGATAATGCCCTAACTCATGAAAAAATATCAGTAATGAAAGTACGATAACCAAAACCAAAACATATGAACTGGTTTGAGTTGCATAATTAAAGATGATTTCCATAAAAAAAATATCCTCATTTAAATTTGTAATTTATTTCATGTGAATACCATTTGAATGATAATTGTCAAGGGAAAATCTCCCATAATAGGTGCTTACGAACAACTTTTTTTATGCTTTATTTTTTAACAAAACTGTAATATAGTTCTCTTATATTAAAAAGTTGTCGGCACTTTATTGAATACAATTATACATTAACAACAAGGCCATGTAAACATGATTATCATTATCGACTTTGGCTCGCAATACAATCAATTAATTGCGCGTCGTGTCAGAGAACAAAACGTATATTGTCAAATATTACCCCCTGAAACGTCTTTGGAATCTATTCGCGCACTGTCCCCCAAAGGTATTATTCTATCAGGCGGCCCTTCCAGCATATATGAAAATGGTCCAGGCATTGACTCTCAAATATTTCAGATGAATATTCCTGTTCTTGGGATTTGTTATGGTATGCAATTTATGGTTCACAGTCTTGGCGGCGATGTTCGGAAAGCTTCAAAGCGAGAGTATGGCCATGCCCAACTGATGATAAAGGATCACACATCAATTTTTAAGTCCCTTCCTGATGAAACCTCATGCTGGATGAGTCATGGGGATAGTATCACTGCGCTGCCAGATGGTTTTGAGGTTATTGCAATTACTGATAATTCCCCATATGCTGCTATTATCAACACTGAGCGTCAATGGATTGGTTTGCAGTTTCATCCGGAAGTCGTTCATACGCCTGAAGGTAAAAAAATGCTTGGCCATTTTTTATTTGCCATATGTCAGTGCCAGCCGGATTGGAATATGGATTCTTTCATTACGTCAGAAATTAACAATATCAAAAACACTGTTGCTAATCGAAAAGTCGTACTGGGATTGAGTGGCGGCGTGGATTCATCAGTAACTGCATGCCTGATTCATAAAGCTGTAGGCAACCAGTTGACCTGCATTTTTGTAGATAATGGGCTGCTCCGAAAGAATGAGGCCAATGATCTGAAACAAATTTTTCAGGAAACGTTTCAAATGAATCTTTTATTTGTTGATGCCCGCTCGCAATTTTTAAATGCATTGAAAGGTGTTGTCGATCCTGAACAAAAACGTAAAATAATAGGACATTTATTTATCAATGTATTTGAAAAAGAGGCTGTCAGCATAAAAGATGTTGATTTTCTTGCACAAGGCACGTTATACCCTGATGTTATCGAATCCAGATCCGCATTTGGTGGACCAAGTGCTGTCATTAAATCGCATCATAATGTAGGCGGCTTACCAGAAAAAATGAATTTGAAACTGATTGAACCCTTACAATTTCTTTTCAAGGACGAAGTGCGAAAGCTTGGTCAATCACTGGGATTACCAGATCGAATGGTATTCAGACAACCTTTTCCAGGGCCAGGTTTAGGCATTCGTATTATTGGTGAAATTACAGAAAGACGATTGAATATCCTAAGGGATGCTGATGCTATCCTGCTTGAAGAAATCGAACAGGCTGGCTATTACAAGAAGTTATGGCAGTCTTTTGTGGTGCTATTGCCTTTAAAAACAGTTGGCATTATGGGTGATCAACGCACCTATGAGAATATTGCTGCCATTCGGGCTGTGACAAGCATTGATGCCATGACAGCAGATTGGGCTAAATTACCCCATGATTTATTGGGAAAAATTTCCAACCGAATTATTAATGAGGTACAGGGAATCAATCGTGTTGTCTATGATATAAGTTCAAAACCACCCGCAACCATTGAGTGGGAATAAATTAAATAGAAGGATTTTTTATTATGGATGTAAACAGAAAGATCAGAATTGATGGCGATTATCTTCAATCTTATCAAGATGACTATATGGAATTACAGGTCGATAAAATGAACCAGCGGGTTACATTCTTTTCCATTGTTTTTATCATCTTGATGGGCATCGCATTTACCTTTGGTTTTTTTTATATACGAACCAATGTCACCAAAGTTCCCAAAGAGGTTCAGGCTTTATCTCATCAGGTGGTGCAGCGCATGTCTACTATTTCCGAACGTCATACTCAGATGGAATCCAGTTTTCAAAGCAAATTGTCGCTTTTGGAAAAAGTAACTGAAGCACTCAGAAAAGATCAGAAAGAAATTCAGGATGCTATCGATAAAATTAATCGCACGAAAGCAGATCAAAATGATGTGGGACGAATACTTGGAAAATCCAGTCAGGAAAATTTTAAGGCCATTGAAGAAGTCCGCTCTCATCTGAATACTATGAGTACAACAGTTACCGATCAATTCAGTCAATTTACAGCACAATTTGAGGCATTTAATAAAGATGTTAATGACGTTGTTCAGACAAGCATTGCAAAAATTCAAAAAGATGTTCAGGAAAGAATTGGCGGTGTTCAGGGTAGAATTGAAAAAATGTCCGAAAGATTTCAAACCATTAATACTGAAATGAATTCTTTTGCTAAGGACGTTAAAACCTTGGATACCAATGTAAGAACATTAAAAAAAGAGCTGGATACTTTTAATACGAGAATTTCAGATGCTGCTTCAACTGTGAATGATCTGTCATCCGACCTGACAAATCTTTCCAGGTCAATTAAAGACATGATCGACAGTGATCATCTGGAAGAGTTGCTTTCTATTGAACGAAGAAACGTTCAAAACAATGCAGACCTTCAAAAAGCACTTCTGGAAAACCATATAAAGGTATTGGATGGTAAAATTGATATCATCAAACAACAGGTTGAAAAAATGCAGAACAATCCACCACAATCTCGTCGTCCAGCAACAGACACCAGGATCGAACCGCTTGTGCAGCAACAATTACCTGTCAAGACCCGAAAAAAAGATCTTATTCAAAAGACAAACAATCAGGAATTAATCAAACCTTTGGTTACCAAGCCACCACCACCGGGTGGCATGATTGAAGAAGATCTGCCAGAGTAATTCAGATTAAAACGCAGCTTTTGAAACAAAAGGGAGTAAATCGCAAATATCATGTCTATCATTGATCGTACAGACAATGAAACATATCTGGTATCTCAATCTCAACTAAACAGTACTATATTTTTTTTTACAATTATTATCGTTTGCAGCATTGAATTAATTGCATCATATCTATATTCAAAGATAAACATATCACCGATAGTGCTTACAGGTATTGTCAGACTTATTGAATCCATATGCCTTCTAAGTTATATTATCATGCAAAAAAAATGTGGGGCCATTGGTTGTCGCAAGAATCAGATTCTACCGGGTTTATATTATGGTTGTTTATGGTCACTGTGTTTTGGAGCGATTGTGCTTACAATTTTTTTTTTGTATGGTTATTGCTTCAGGATCAATCTCTTTCGTATGGTGCAAATGCCGATAAAGGGAACAGTATTTGATCAAAGTATGTACTTTGTTGTTGGGTGTGTTATTGGGCCATTTGCAGAAGAATTGGTTTTTCGAGGCATTTTTTATAGTTTTTTTCGACAATGGGGAATACTTGTTGCCTGTTGTTGCAGTACCATGATATTTGTTTTATTACATAATCATGCACCGGTCATACCAATTACGCAAATTATCGGCGGCCTTGTTTTTGCATTTTCCTATGAACATGCGAAAATGCTTGCAACACCATTGACAATACATATTCTTGGAAATTCTTGTATGGCTTTATTGTCATATTTGCCGATAAAAATTTAAAATTTGTTTTGCAGTTTATCAAAGATTGTGTAAAATAAAAATATCTGTGAGGTATAGTCAAATCTATACCTTAAAACGAGCTATTCAAATACAAGGCATTGGTTTATTTACATATAATTGATCGGTGCCAAACTATTGCAAGCATGCAATTGATTAGGAGGATGAAATGAAAACTTATACAAGCAATGATACATTCTTTTTGCTGCCTGAAACTGACCTTGTTGCCAGCCAGATGGAAGAAATTAGAGATTATTTTATGAAAGAATTAAGGGACAACGCAGATGTCGAACAGGTTACACTTGATGCGACTGGAATTGAAATTGTCGATTCATTAGGGGTCAATCTGATCATTGGGCTTTACCGACATGTTTCCACAGAATCAAAAAAATTCAATGTGATCAATGCCGGTGAAAAATTTATGAAAGTTGCAAACTTTTTTAGATTTTCTACCTTGTTTGATATTGAAAAAGCCCCTTCAGATGATTGATCTTAATCATCTGTAATATGCCTTTCAGAGGAATTTTATGATAAAAAATTCACCATCCATTTTGATTGTGGATGATAATCCATTTAATAGAGAAATGCTGGGTGATATTCTCAAGGCCAATGGCTGCGTAGTGGATAAAGCCAATAATGGAAAAGAAGCGCTGGACAGAATTGCAGACAAAACATATGCAATCATTATTATGGATATGCTGATGCCTGGTCTTGATGGATTTGAAACGACCAAACAAATCCGAAAAATGGGCCTGAAAACCCCTGTTATTGCGCATACGTCAATGAGCATGAAAAAGGATCGTCGCCGATGCATGGAGGCTGGATGTGATGAATTTTTGCCCAAACCGATCAATACAGCAAATTTATTGGAATTAATCAATAAGTTTGCAGAATCAGATCATCAATCCGAGGGACAATCTAATGTTCATCAAAACAAAATCCAGCACCCGGATAATCCATCATTTAATGGGTTGAATGTGTTGCTTATTGAGGAAGATCAATCGATCAGAAATCAATACTTAGAAGTGATGCAACGCATGGGTTTTACTGTATCATTTGTTCCAAATGGCAATGAGGCGCTTAACAGATTGGAAGAAAACTCAAAACAATTTGATTTAATTATCAGCAATATGTTTACATCAGGGATTGATGGTTTGGGCGTCCTCAACACTACCAAGCGTGAATATCCCCATATTCTGGTATTTATCTATGCCGCTAAATTTGATCCAGAAACCCTTCAGTTGATGCTTCAACTTGGCGCTGATGGCATTATTCCGCAATCTGATTTTAATAATTCCATTGGAAAAATTGTTCACGCTGCTTTATCACAATCAACCCATTCTCGGACAAACCAGGCGCAAACAGCATTCCAGGTTCGGCAATCACAGGCCAGACTGACACAATATGGATGTTCCAAACCTTGCCAGTTTATTGACATGGCTTTTTCAGCACTTCATGATGCAGGTGGGGATATGGCTCAGTGCAGACATTTCAATCGAAGTGGTCGATGCGGCGTCGTATTGGCGGATGTGTCTGGACATGATATACTAAGTTCATATATCAGCGCAGTCTTTTTAGGTATTCTATCTTCTGTCTGGAATGCCAATCAGGATCCCCTTTCACTGCTTCGGATTATCAATAAAGAATTACTGAAAATGGAAGAGGTCAATTATCATGTATGTACAACAGTATTGCTATGGGATCAGAAAAAATCTCACCTGGAAATTGCAACTGCTGGAAATCCAGGGGCTCTTCTACTTACGCAAAAGGATGACCAACTTGCATTTGATCAATTTAATGGCGGGGGAATTTGTTTAGGCCTTTTGGATCGGGATGATCTTTATACTTACCAACAGGTAGAGCTTGTTCAAAATTCTCGGTTGTTTCTTTTTTCTGATGGTATGTCTGTCAGAAAACTAAAATCAACGATCAAGCAAAACAAACAACTTTTTCTCTCAGAGGTTTCCTCAAAAAGAGAATTATGCCGACGTCTTCTGGATGCTTATATGGATTCATGGTCTCAAAATGATGACATGATACTTTTATGCCTCGAATCAACAAAAAACAATGATGAACGATTTGTTTATTCATTTAATTCAGATTACAAGGAAGTTGATAAAGCCTGTAAATGGATTTCCGACCAGATAACAACACACATGCCGGATCTGGATATGGATATGATGATGTTATCTATTCGGGAAGCCTTGTTGAATGCTGTTGAACATGGTAATAATTATGATATCAATGCGCTTGTAGAAGTGACGCTCGAATTTCAATCCACTGGACTTCAAGTCGATATTGCAGATCAAGGCACTGGATTCAACTTAAATGAAAAATTAATGAACAGCAAAAAAGAAAGTGGTTTTCAAATTGGCAAGCGGGGATTAAAAATTATTCATGCGTTTGCAGATAAGATAGAAGTTCAGGGCGGGACACTGCGATTACTTTTTAATTTAAGCTAACGATATTCTTTTCTTTCCCGATCCATATCGCGTTTTTCATCTCGTTTTCGGATTGCCTCGCGTTTATCGTATTTTTGTTTACCCCTGGCCAGTCCAATAGTAAGCTTGACTTTACTTCCTTTAAAATACATATTGATTGGAACAAGTGTGTAACCTTTTTCCTGGGTTTTACCCAATAAACGTTTAATTTCTTGTTTGTGAAGCAGTAATTTTCTCGGGCGTTTGGGTTGATGGTTGCCATAATAAGCATAAGAATATTGTGAGATATTCATCTGGTATACATACACCTCGCCATTTGTAATTTTCGCGTAAGCATCTTTGAGACTGGCTTTTCCCATGCGAAGCGATTTGACTTCAGATCCTTTCAATACTATTCCAGCTTCATATTCATCATCAATAAAATAGTCAAAGCGTGCTTTTTTGTTTTGTGCAATGATTTTTATGGTGGGCTTCTCTGGCATAATTTTTATCCTTTATTATCTAAAAACCCAATGTATCCAGACAGGTCATGAAATCATCAGCAAATTGATCTTCCAATTCTTTTTGGCGTAATTTTTCATCATCAGATTCCGGCATATTTTCCTTCGTACCATACGAAACATCCCAACCTTTATTTTTCAGCCAGGTAATGACCTGATCTACCTGATCTTTTGTGGCGTCATTGCCGATATTTTTTTCTCCCAGGTAAAATTTCATGTGGATTCTCCTATTAAAAAAAACTGTTCACATTAAGGCAAATCCGCCTGAAACGTTTTGATGACAGTTTTTCCAATTTCTGTATGAATTTGATTAATTTTTTCATCTTTAAGTGTTTCATCCCATGACTGATACGTAATTCTAAACGACATACTTTTCTTACCCGATGGAATCGGATCACCATCATAAACACTGAAAACCTGGATATCAGCAAGCAATTTTTCATTACAGGCTCGCATGACGTTAATTATTGACTCTGCCTGAATATTTCTGTCAAGAATGAGTGTCATATCTCTGAATGTTGATGGAAACCTCGGCATGGGTCTGGCAATAATGTTTTCCGGTATCAGATGATACAGTGTTTCGTAATCAATTTCACAAACATACACAGGTTGTCGAATCTGATAGTTTTGAAGCACATCAGGATGAATTTCACCGGTCATGCCAATACTATTTTTTTTCACTTCAATTTGAGCCACATATCCAGGGCGATAATAATTACTGTCCATTTTTTCAGGTTTAACAAAACTGACCTTTTTTATATGCAGCCGATGCATCAAACTTTCAATTATCCCCTTTAGATCATAAAAATCACAGGTTCTTTCTGGTTGCTGCCAGCTTTCAGGCAGTGCTGCGCCTGTCCATACCAAAATAAGAGTTTCCCTCTCTTTGGGTAATGGCGCATTTGAATGATTTAGAAATACTTTGCCTATCTCAAACAATTTAAGGTTTATGTTCTTTTGGTTCAAATTCCGACGAACTGTTTCCAACATGCCGGGTACTAATGATGTTCGCATTACAGCCTGTTCTTCTGAAATGGGATTGCTTAATTTAACGTCTTTACGACGAGAATCCTCTGATGGCAAATTTAAGCGATCAGCAGATTCTGCTGCAATAAAGCTATAGTTGATTGCCTCTGTAAATCCAACACCAGTCATGATGTCCTTAATGCGATTTCGATATTTGAGATGGCGAGATGGTTTTTCTGCACCAATAGGAGATTTGGGCGTCACAATAGGGATTTCATCATAACCAATTAACCGGGCAACCTCTTCCATGATATCCTGAGGTCGTTTGACATCGACTCGAAAAGAAGGCACATTGACCTGAATACGATCATTATCAATATCATTGACTGTAAATTCAATTGATGACAACAATGACTTGATCTGTTCTCGATTCGGCGTAATGCCAATGAGTCGATAGAGTTTTTTAATACTGACATCCACCTGAACCATATCTATGGGTGATGGATAACTATCGATAATTCCTTTACATATGGTCGCACCACAAATATCTTTCATCAGTTGGGCCGCTCGATCAATGGCCCATATGACACCATCAGGATCAATGCCCCGCTCGAAACGATAGGAGGCATCAGTACTTAATCCCAAACGTTTGGATGTTCGACGTACACTTGTCGGGTTAAAATAGGCACTTTCAAGAAGTACGCGTCTGGTATTATTGTTAATTTCAGAATTCAAGCCGCCCATAACCCCTGCAACTGCAACTGGTTTTTTGCCATCACAGATAAACAGCATGTCATCTTCCATTTTACGCTCTTTTTTATCCAGCGTTGTAAATTTTTCATTCTTTTTGGCTGTACGAACGACAATGCGATTTTCATCAAGCAGGTCATAATCAAAGGCATGCAAAGGCTGCCCGGATTCCATCATAACAAAATTAGTAATATCCACAACATTGTTGATTGGACGTAAACCAATAGCGCACAATCGTTTCTGCAGCCATTTGGGTGAAGGTGCGATTTGAATATCCAACATGACACGAGCCGCATATCTTGGGCAATGATCTGGGTTGTCTATTGTAACTGATGTCATGGATGAACAATCCGGGCCGGTTTCATCAAAGGAAATTTCAGGATAGATCAGTTTTTCGGATTCGATTGCAGCGATTTCTCTTGCCACACCAATCATACTGGCACAATCAGGACGATTGGGTGTCAGACCAATTTCAAAAACTGTGTCTGTTAATGCCAAAGCATCTTTTAACAGACTGCCAATTTGATAAGTGCCATCAAGAATCAAAACGCCATAGCTGGCATTACCAATGCCCAATTCTTTTTCAGAACAAATCATACCTTCAGATGGTTCATTCCGAATGACTGTCTTTTTTAAAACCTTACCATCAGGCAAGCAGGTTCCAGGTAATGCGCAGGCAATCAAAGCATTTTCGTAAATATTTGGGGCACCACACACAACAGGAATCACTTTTTCACCAATATCCACCTGACAACACTGCAATTTATTCGCGTTGGAATGAGCCGATATACTTCGAATTCTTCCCACAACAACCTTTTGCAGGTATTCGTAGGGATCAAAAACAGACTCAACCTCCAATCCTGCCATTGTTAGGGCATCAGCCAGAAAATTGTTGTCTGATTTGATATTAACATATTGATTTAACCAGTTTTTACTTACTTTCATGCTAACCTCTTAGAACTGATTGAGGAATCGGATATCGTTATCATAGAATTTGCGGATATCATCAATGCCATACTTAAGCATGGCGATTCGTTCGATACCCATTCCAAACGCGAATCCTGTGTATTTTTCGGTGTCGTATTGAACATTCTCAAAGACAGCCGGGTGCACCATGCCTGCGCCCAATATTTCCAGCCATCCTGTTTGAGAGCATACCCGACATCCATTTCCACGACATATTACGCACTGCATATCAACTTCTGCACTGGGTTCAGTAAATGGAAAAAAGCTGGGCCGAAACCGCAAACCTGTATGCTCATCAAAAATGTGATGTACCAGTGTTGTCAATATCCCCTTCAGATGACCGAAATGAATGTTTTCATCAACCATAAGACCTTCAATTTGCTGAAACATAGGCGTATGCGTGATGTCCGAATCACAGCGATATACCTTGCCGGGTGCAATAATTCGAATCGGTGGATTACGTTTTTCCATGGTTCGAATCTGAAGCGGCGATGTATGGGTTCGAAGCACAACATTGTCAGATATATAAAATGTGTCCTGCATGTCTCGTGCAGGATGGTCCTTAGGGATATTCAGGGCTTCAAAGTTGTAATAATCCAACTCCACTTCGGGGCCTTCAACAATCTCAAAACCAAGTTGCGTGAAAATATCGCATATTTCCTGATTGATCAATGTGAGCGGATGTTTAGACCCAGAAAATGTTGGGCGTCCCGGAAGTGTAATATCAATATCTGATTCTTGCGCCTCCATTTTTTGTCTGATGGCCATTGTGGCATCCTGAAACGCATTTTCCAGCTTTTTTTTCAGAATATTGGCAGATTTTCCGGCCTCAGGCCTTTGATCTTTAGGAAGATCAGATATGTTTCTCAAAAATTGGGTCAATACCCCTTTTCGTCCTAAAAACCGGGTTTGTATGTCTTGAATCTCTTTTTCGTCTGATGCCGATGCCAATGTATCCATAGCATCAGATTGAATTTGTTCAAGCATATTGCCGACAGAATTCATTTGTGCCTCTTAATCTTTGTTCATACATATTTTTCCACATGAATTGGTCGTAAATAACAACGTATCCATAAAAAATACCAGACAGATCGTTATATTGAATTTTTTTCGCTATGAGATCTGTCTCAAACTTATGCAATGGCTTCAGATGCAACAGCAGCAATACTTGTAAATGCAGGCGGGTCTGAAATGGCAAGTTCAGCCAAAACTCTTCGATCCAGCTCAATATTTGCTTGTTTCAAGCCATGAATAAATTTGCTGTAAGATAAATTATTCATGCGTGCTGCTGCGTTAATTCGAATAATCCATAATTTTCTAAAATTACGTTTTCGTTGTTTTCTATCTCTGTATGCATAAGACAAGGCTTTGTCCACAGAATCCGCTGCTGTACGAAACAACTTGCTTCGACCGCCACGAAAACCTTTGGCCAGTTTTAAAACTTTATTTCTTCTTCTACGAGCTTTATAACCGCGTTTGATACGCATTTTTAGTTCTCCTTTAAAATAAATTCAACCTGAACTGCCTTC
>Ga0272440_1003086_pt1 | contig 12615 bp, 8 predicted proteins | sample SSMMMBAug17_FD_192440 | JGI IMG/M metagenome (GOLD analysis project Ga0272440, IMG submission 192440) | Marine sediment archaeal communities from Little Sippewissett salt marsh, Falmouth, MA, United States - SSM-MMB-Aug17 | ecosystem: Environmental > Aquatic > Marine > Wetlands > Sediment ...
TTAGATTCCACTTGTATTATTCAAAAAAATATTTTATCCTAAACAGATAAATTAAAAATCAGGAGAACAAATTTATGAAATATACAGTCGCAATCGGTCAATATGTAACCCCTCTGGAATCAGTTCGCAGCATTGTAGATGCCTGTGATGGACTGGCACATATGCCAAAAAATCCGCATGTGTATATTAAACCCAATATCGTTTTTTGGACACGTGCGGTACAATTTCCCAAATGGGGCGTTATTACAACCTCTCGAACCATTGAGGATATGATCTGTATTCTCAAAGATCATGGGGTCAATAAAATTACCATTGGTGAAGGAACTGTGGTGGCCAACCCTAAAGATAAGGAAACACCACAACATGCATTTCAGTCCCTGGGATACGATACGCTAAAAAAACGCTATGGGGTTGATTATATCAATGTGTTTGATCGCCCATTTGAATCGGTTGATCTTGGAGACGATTTCTCACTAAACTTTAACAAAGATATCTTAGAATCCGACTTTGTCGTGGATATTCCAGTCTTGAAATCTCATAACCAAACTGTTGTCAGCCTGGGAATTAAAAATTTAAAGGGGTGCATTGACATTATTTCAAGACGACGCTGTCATAACAAGGACCCTTACAAAAACTTGAATGCCTGGGTATCACGTCTGGCCGATAAAATGCCGCCGATATTTACTCTGCTGGATGGTATTTTCACCAATGAACGCGGACCTGGAATTGATGGTCGTATGCGGCGGAGCAATATTTTGGCTGGATCATCAGATATTTTGTCCGCAGACTTTGTGGGCGCAAAATTGTTAGGCCATGAACCATCAAATGTGCCTCATCTGGTTTATGCTGCAAAAAACCGGAACAGACCTTTGGATTTATCGGATATCCAGATTGTGGGAGATTCTATTGAATCCCTGGCATCATTTCATGATTTTGATTTTAAATATCATGAGGATGAGAATTGCTGCTTACCCCTTCCCCTGGCAAAACAAGGGATTAAGGGCATTTTTTATCGCAAATATGACATGTCCATGTGTACCTATTGTTCAGGAATCAATGGTGTGATTCTTTCAGCTATCCGGTATGCCTGGAAAGGGGAACCCTGGGATAAAATCGAAGTCTTGACCGGCAAATACATGACACCCACACCCGGTATGAAAAAGACCATTTTGTTGGGTAAATGTATGTATAAAGCCAACAAAGACAATCCAAATATCAATGAAATGATTGCGATTAAAGGCTGTCCGCCCAATCCGGACGATGTTATCAAAGCGCTGCATCAGGCGGGGATTGATGCGGATCCAGCCCTGTTCCAGAACCTGGATCAAATGCCTGCTTTTTTTATGGGCAAATATGCGGATAAACCCGAATTTGATCCCAAATTTTTCACTGTGGAATAAAAAATTATGAATTATAAAATATTTGGGGTCCTGTTTATCTCTCTTTTTTCTGTCATTCTGGGCGTTGGCATTGTAACCCCTTTATTACCTGTTTTTGCGAATGATCTGGGTGCCAGTGGCTTTTGCATTGGATTGATCTTTGGCTCTTTTTCTATGAGCAGAACAATTTTTTTGCCCATTTTTGGACGGTTATCAGACATAAATGGACGCAAACCATTTATAGTATTAGGGCTGTTTTCCTATGCTGTGATATCCATTGTTTTTATGTACGTGAATGATCCTGTGATGTTGGTTGTCTGTCGTTTTTTTCAAGGGATTGCATCCGCAATGATTATGCCGGTTGTGCAGGCTTATGTAGGTGAAATGAGCCCGGAAGGTCAGGAAGGGTTTTATATGGCGTCTTTCAATATTTCGGTGTTTGCCAGCCTGAGTATTGGGCCGATAATGGGGGGTTATATTCAAGACCAGTGGAACCTTCAAACCGCTTTTGTGGTTATGGGAATTCTTGCATTTGCAAGCTTTCTGGCTGCACTGGTGTTTTTGCCAGCAACTCAAAATGAGCATTACCGCAAAAAAAGACCCAAAAAAGTCCCCTGGCAATACTTATTAAAAAACAGATTTTTGATGGGCCTGTTCACATATCGCATGGCATATACAACCTGTATTGGTATTATCTGGGGCTTTTTACCTGTATTTGCAAATACTGCATTTGATTTAAGCCCTTCTGAAATTGGCATATTGATTATGCTGGGAGTCTTTACCAGTGGTCTTTTTCATGTGCCAATGGGGTATTTGTCAGATCGTGTGGATCGGAGCATGATGATTGTTCTGGGGGGGGCAATTGTTGCTTTGTCGCTTTTTTCAATAGTCCTGGCCACTGGGTTTTGGAGTCTATTTGCAATCAATTGTGTGTTTGGCATTGGCGGTGGTATTTCTATGCCGGCAGTCATGGGATGTGCGGTTACAGAAGGCAATAAGACTCAGGTGATGGGTTCGGTCATGGCATTCCTGACAATGGGCCACAGCCTGGGAATGATGGTTGGTGCATTACTTGCTGGAATTATTATGGATATGGCCCATCTTCAAACATCATTTTATATCGGCGGGTGGATCATGGTTGTCGCTTTAATGATGTTTTTTTTATGTTTAAAAGATTCAAATAAATAACAAATTCAAAATGGAGGAATAACAAGTCGTGTTTTTCAATTTTTTAGAACGCTTTTTTGGCAGTAAAAACGAAAGAGAGTTAAAAAAAATCCAACCACTGGTGGAATATATCAACGAGCTAGAGCCACAGATGAAAAAACTGGATGATGCCCAGTTAGGCAACATGACATTCAAATTCAAAGAACGAATCAGCAATGACGAACCCCTTGACAGTATTCTTCCAGAAGCCTTTGCAGCAGTTCGTGAAGCATCAAGGCGCACATTAAATATGCGTCACTTTGATGTCCAGCTCATTGGCGGTTATGTTTTGCATCGCGGCAGTATTGCTGAAATGAAAACTGGTGAAGGTAAAACGTTGGTGGCAACATTGCCGGTTTATCTTAATGCATTGACAGGTAAGGGTGCCCATGTCATTACAGTCAATGATTACCTTGCCAAACGCGATACCGAATGGATGGGAACAATCTATCGATTCATGAAATTAAGTGTTGGCACCATTGTACAAGGTATGGATGAACTGGCAAGAAAAGAGGCCTATGGCTCAGATATCACCTATGGCACCAATAATGAGTTTGGCTTTGATTATCTCAGAGACAACATGAAATTTGCTGTAAAGGAATTGGTTCAAAGAGAGTTACATTATGCAATTGTTGATGAGGTGGACAGTATTTTGATTGATGAAGCCCGGACGCCCTTGATTATTTCCGGACCGGCTGAACAATCCACGCATCTTTATACAAAAGTGAATGGCATTATTCCTTCACTTAAAAAAGATGACGATTTCACTCTGGATGAAAAAGCACGCTCCACCATGTTAACTGAAGATGGCGTGGCAAAGGCTGAGAATCTTCTTAATGTTGACAATTTATATGATCCCAAATATATTGAATTACTACATCACGTAAACCAGGCATTAAAAGCCCACACATTGTTCAAACGTGATGTCGATTATGTGGTAAAGAGCGGCGCAGTGGTTATTGTTGATGAATTTACTGGCCGCCTCATGGAAGGCAGGCGTTACAGTGATGGCCTTCATCAAGCACTTGAAGCCAAAGAGCATGTGAAGATTGAAAATGAAAATCAGACCCTGGCATCCATTACATTTCAAAATTATTTTCGCATGTATGATAAACTGTCAGGTATGACTGGAACTGCCGATACTGAAGCGGCCGAATTTAAAAAAATCTATGACCTTGATGTCATGGTAATTCCCACCAATCAAGACATGATTCGAAAAGATCATCCTGATTACATTTATAAAACCCAAACAGAAAAATATGATGCTGCAATCAGAGAGATTCAAAGCTTGCATAAAAAGGGACAACCTGTTCTGGTGGGTACAATTTCTATTGATGTTTCCGAAGCACTGAGCGAAAAACTGAAATCAAAGGGGGTGAAACATGAAGTTCTTAATGCCAAAAATCATAAAAAAGAAGCCGAAATTATCAGCAATGCTGGTCAAAAAGGTGCTGTAACCATTTCTACGAATATGGCCGGTCGGGGTACTGATATTGTTTTGGGTGAGGGTGTCAGAGAATTGGGCGGACTACATGTTTTGGGCACAGAGCGCCATGAAAGTCGGCGTATTGACAATCAGCTTCGGGGACGATCCGGACGTCAGGGAGATCCTGGTTCATCACGCTTTTATCTATCTTTGGAAGATGACTTGATGCGCATTTTTGGCGGTGACCGGATTCATGGACTCATGAACCGCATTGGAATGGATGAAGGTGAACCCATTGAACATAAATTAATCTCTGGTGCCATTGAACGTGCCCAACGAAAGGTTGAAGGCCACCATTTTGATATTCGTAAGCAACTCATTGAGTATGATGATGTGATGAATCAGCAGCGGGAAGTCATTTATCGGCAGCGTCAGGAAGCCTTGCGCGGAGAAAACCTCAAACCCGCTATTCTGGAAATGATTCAAGGCATTATTGAAAGCTTTTCTGAGGAATTTGCTGATGAACGCATGCTTCCCCATGAATGGGATTGGGAAGCATTGAATGACGAATTCTTTCAATTCTTCTCTTTTCGTGTCCACCCGGACAGCATCGTTCTTGATGGCCTCACTCCTGAAGGTCTTTATGAATATCTTTATCAAGAAGTCATGGTGGTCTATCAGAAAAAAGAAATGGAAATCGGTCCCCGAGAATTTAGAAGAGTTGAACAAGGCGTCATGCTTCAAACAGTGGACCGCTATTGGAAAGACCATCTGCTTCAAATGGATCACCTCAAGGAAGGCATTGGACTGCGTGGATATGCCCAGCAAAATCCTTTGATTGTCTATAAAAAAGAAGGGTTTGCTATGTTTCAGGAAATGATATTTCAGATTCAAAAAAACATTATTAGTGTCTTGTTTCGCATTGAACATGTAAACCCTGATGATCTGGAACGTCATGCTGAAAAAGAAAAGAAAAAGCTCACCTATTCATCTGGAAAAGAAGAGGCCAAAAATGAACCTGTCAAACGTGCCAATCAAAAGGTGGGACGCAATTCTCCCTGTCCATGCGGCAGTGGAAAAAAATACAAAAAATGTTGCGGTACGAAATAATGAAATTTGATATTTTTAAGCAAATCATATTTTGGGTTGGGTTGGTGATAATCGTTATCCCCACCAGCCCTGCCCGGGCAAAGATTCCCTCACAGATTCATTTTCAGGGCATGCTGACAGATAAGGACGGCCAATTGATCCAACAGGGACAACATGCCCTTCAATTTTCAATCTGGAATCAACAATCGCCATCTGTCAAATCCAAAGCCCTATGGCAAGAACGTCATCTGGTAACAGTAAAAAATGGCGTATACAGCGTACTGTTGGGGTCTCATACCCTATTTTCTGATCCAGATAAGAATCCATCAACTAATGATGCTCTCAGTTTTGCTGTTCCATATTATTTAGACATTCAATACAAAGAGCGCTCACTGGCATCAAAAGGAAAACTATTTCCACTGACAACTGTCTGGACAGCCTTTCGGGCCAATTCTGCTGAGGGACGATTGGTTACATCAGTCAATAATAATCATATCATTCAGGCCGAAGATGATATTATTTTTGCAAAGGGCGGTATTCAAGTCACGCTGCCCAGGGCATCAACAAACAGAGGTCGCATCATTACAATCAAAAAATCAGACGCTCAAAACAAAAGTGTGTCGATCCATTGCCAAGCCAATAATCATATTATTGCCCCACAAACCGCCAATGCCGAACAATGCCCTGTAACACTGACACAGGCATATGAAGAGCTGACATTGATCAGTGATGGTCAGTTATGGTGGGGAATGGGACAGGTTTTTATCCATTCAGATCAATTGGATCTCACTGATGCTGTCAAATCAACTGATATTAAAAATGGGTCCATTACTCACCTGGATATCTCTCCTGATGCCAGCATTGCCTATGAACAACTCTCTTTGCTAAATTCCATTCAGGGGCAAGATATTGTTCCAGGAACGATTAAAGGTTTCCACCTTCAGGCCAAAAGCATTGCCAATATTCATATTGCAGCCACTGCATCCATTGCTTATACCAAGCTGAACTTAACCGGACAAATTGATATAAAAGATTTTAAACCAGAATGTGTCGAAACAACCACAATTAAAGATGCAACCATTATTGACCAGGATATTGCAGAAGATGCCCAGATTCAGTACAAAAAACTCAATCTTGTGCGTGCCATACAACACAGAGATTTACAGGCCAGTACAGTAGATTCGGAAATTATCAAAAATAAAACCATTCGTGATATCGATATTGCAGACAATGCCCGCATTCAATACAAAAAACTCAAATTAACTGATTCTATTCATACCATTGATATTCGTGATCAGTCCATTACACCATCAAAACTCAATCACATTCATACTATGGGAAAAAAACATCAGGCGCTGACTGCTGATGGTCAGGGCGGTTTTGAATGGAAACACATGAATGTTCTGGATCATGTTTACGTGGTGGGGGCAGGCAGTGTTTATGAAACAATCAATGACGCACTTTCTGATGCCAGAACAATATATGCACCTGTTTTGATTAAAGTTGGGCCGGGGGTTTACAATGAACAGGTGGTCACACGTTCCAATACCTGCATTGAAGGTGCAGGGCAGGGGATAACAATCATTCGGTATCATGGTGGGAAGCAGGGAACCGCTGCCAGTGCAACAGTTGTGGGATATACTGATGTTGAATTACGTGATTTGACCATTATCAGTGATGCATCTATCACAAGACTCCCCAATGCCATTGGTTTATATAACATGTCATCTGTCAGTTTAAGACATGTTTCAATCAAAGCATTTGGTGGCACTGCTTATAATTATGGCATTTATAATGATCGGTGTCTGCCCAATATTCATCAGGTAGAGGTACAAGTTCGATCTACAGTTACTGAAGAAAGCTGGAATTATGGTATTTACAATGAATTTTCCGATGCTCATATCGAATATGTCGAGATTCAGGCATGGGGTGGGGATCGAACATTTGGTATTGCCAATAAAAGTTCGTTTCCGGAGATCTTGCATACTCACGTTACAACCAGTGCTGGTGTCATGAAAAACAGGGGCATCTGGAATGAGTCTTCTTCTCCCAGAATTTCATTTTCTGAGGTCATTGTATCTGGCGTTTGCCATGATAATTATGGCATTGAAAACTATAATAATTCTTCACCCATTATTAAAAACTCCATGATCAAAGCGGTGGGGTTGACCAGTTATGGCTTGTATCAGTGGGGAAGTTCCCAGGATGCCATTCGTATTTATTACTCCAACATTGCCGGTGAAACTAACAGTATTTATGGAGGAACCGCTCAGTTTTTGGTTGCACATTCCCAGATTGATGGGAGTATCAGTGCTGATATTCGTTGTGTGGCGTCTTTTAATCGTAAATTTATGGTGTTGGATGAAGGGTGTCAATTGAAGGAATAACAAGATGGACAATATGGACAATGGTTATTCGCCTTTAGTTCGTTCTATCCTTGAATCGAAAATGGTCATAGTTTTTTTCAATTTACCGGCTTGACATTTAAATCTTTATGAATGTATTTTAGATTTGATGACACAAGGGCATACTAAAAAAGAAGCCTTTGAAATGGTTGCTGATATGTTAGAATCTCTGGTGAACAAGAAAGATTTTAAAGTCAAAATATTCATCAAATCCAAAAATTCATTTGAGTGTAACCAAAATAGACTGAATTCCGGGGACATGACCTTATTTTTTGATATAAAATGTTATATTGTATTTCATTCTCTAAAAACTCGAAAAAAAGTTTATTGCAGAAAACAAATATTTTCGCAAAATTATTGAGTCAAAATAAACCGCTTGATAGAAATGAAATTCAAATAAGAATTGTCAAAGAAAGTTTTGTTTTTAGATTGCTTCCTGGTATGCATACTGATGCTCTTGCTTCTTTGTCTGTCTCTGGTAAATTAGCTATTGAGGATGGGAAATATTTTATTCCTAATAATATATGTACTCAATCATTACAATGTGAGCGTATGAATGGACAACAAAGTTTGAATAACGAAAATAACGATAAACAGTATAAGTGATTGATCAAAAACAGTGCTATGAATTACTATTAATGGACAAGTAAACTATGTTACTCTCCAAAGACAGAGCTTGAGGAGAATAGAGTTATATATATTTGGTATTATACAAAATACAATATCTGGATCGGGGTGATCCAGCACAATACCAATGTCCGGAAAGACGTGAAAAAGAGGTTGTATTAAAAAAGATAATAAATGAAAAAAATAATAAATCAGAAACTATATAATGAAATCAGCAGTTTAATTCAGCAAGCAAGAAGTAATGTTGTTCAATCAGTAAACTGGACAATGGTCATAACTTATTGGGAAATTGGCAAACGTATTATTGAAGAAGAACAAAAAGGTGAAGGCAGAGCTGAATATGGCAAATACCTTATTAAGACACTTTCTGAAAAACTAACTCAAGAATTTGGAAAAGGCTTTACAGAAACAAATTTAAGATACATGCGCCAATTTTTCAAGGCTTTCCCAATTCGTCACGCACTGCGTGACAAATTATCTTGGACACATTATCGACTTTTGATAAAAATTGAAGATGAGACTGAACGTAATTTTTATTTGAATGAAAGTGTTGATTGCTCATGGAGTACCCGACAATTAGAAAGACAAATTAATTCTTTTTATTATAGACGCTTATTAGCAAGCCATGATAAAAAAATTTTGAAAGAAGAAGCGAAAGGTAATAATCAAATATTAAAGCCAACTGACGTATTAAAAAATCCAATGGTTTTGGAATTTCTTGATTTGAAGGAAAATACTAACTACCTTGAACAAGATTTAGAAAGGGCTATATTGAATAAACTTCAAGATTTTTTGCTTGAACTAGGCAAAGGCTTCTCTTTTGTGGCAAGGCAACAACGCATCACTACCGATGCAGGCAAACATTACTACATTGACTTAGTGTTTTATAATTATTTGCTTAAATGCTTCGTACTTATAGATTTAAAAATTGGCGTACTTACACCAAAGGATGTAGGACAAATGGATATGTATGTTCGGCTTTACGAAAAGCTAAAAAAGCCGGAAGGTGATAATCCGACTCTCGGCATTATACTTTGCTCCGAACGAGATGAAACAGTGGTAAAATTCTCAATACTTGCTGATAATCAGCAACTCTTTGCCTCTAAGTATCAACTATACTTGCCAACAAAAGAACAGTTAAAACATTTTCTTGAAACCGAACGTGCATATATTGAACAAGATCAATTACTTAACAAAATTGAATCCATAAGTTAAATTTGGAGAGACATAACACAATACTAATGCCCAGGTAGATAAGAAAAAATGGGATGCGTATATTAGGTGTATCATCTCAGAGTCAGCGATGCAAACCCCGCTGCTGTAGTATCCCCATAAAAGGTCACCGAATACTGCGATTCAAGTAAGTCTGATCCGCCTGAGCCAGCAAATGTTCAAAATCTCTGGGTTCCTCTTTCTGATGATTACAACCGCATCCCACACAAGCTCTATTTCCGCGTTGGGGAAAATATCGGCAGGGAATCGGATTGCCGCGAATATCCTTATTCTGACCATAAACATGGGTATTGGGGAGCAGAGAGTTGTTGGAACCGCCAAAATAATACCAATTGGTCAATACGCAACCACCGCCAGTTTCAGGCGGCGGGCAAGTGCAAATCGTGTATGGTTGATCAAAAATTTTCATGGTTGTAAAAATTGCACCTCGGGCCAGATATTGAATGGTTGCCAGCTCAAACGCCATTTCACGATGTAACTGATGGGCTTTATGGTTCTTATGCATGGAATGAATCCATGATGGCGTATATTTGTCCAAAACCGGTAAAAACTCCCAATTGCCATATGTGGATGTCAACAGGGTTTCCAGACAATATTCCCTGGCATCGTTTTTCTGATAATACAATAATTTTTGACATAATTTTTCATACATGGGATCAGTATCAGGCAAATGACCATGCTTTGTTAGCAATGATTTATAACGATTGATAAAACGATCCAAAAGCTGATTTTTTTTAGGCTCATCCAGAAAGGTATATACCTGTTCATTTTGGTATAAATCATCAGTAATGCCAGAACTGCGACACACACAGTGCCCCATATACACAAGTCGGGCATCCAAAAGTTCTTTCCATACCAGTTGAACCGGCAGCACCTGACCATTAATGATGTATTTCAAGCCCAGATCACGCAGGGTGTGAACAGCATCCAGTGGAAGATTCGCAATCCACCACGGCAACAATACCAAAAGTTCATGGATGACCGGAATGCTGACTTCTCGACGCCAAATCAGATAGTCGCCAATTTTTCGGGCCATTTTTTGAATCACCGGCTTTTTAAGTTGAGCATTCTGATCTGAAATGACGTTCACCAGGGCATTTATCAAGCTTTTTTGATCCAGATGGGCCAGCTCCTCGGGAAATGATTCAGAATTTTCAGCTTTGATATCGTGAATACGATCCACAAGAGACTTGATTTCCCGGATCACATCTGACATCCGGCGCTCATACTCAACTTGCTCAGGGCTGACCATTTGCCTTTGTTTTTGAAGCGCATTGAGTAAACTTTCAAGATTGGGTGCTTTGTGACATTTCATAAGGAGGTCCCTCTTTCTATATTGAATTGTTTCGATTTTATGATGAAAGTATTGATTCTTTGTGAAAAATAGTGTAAGTTTTTCTAACATTAATATGAAATTACGCTCATTTCAATAACAAATTTAATGAATATAAAGAAATCTCTCATAGACATGAATCAATACAGCCCGGCACTGCAAAACAGAATTAATCAGTGCCTGTGAACATGAACCATGATACACTCATATTCCAAAAGGCTAAGTGCGGTTGCGTCGTGTCTTGTTCATTCAGTGTCTATGTCTTGATATAAAAAATGTATTTAATTTCTTAACTAGTTGTTTATTTCTTAAAAATCATAAAAAGGAGGATTAAAGAATGAAACACACACTGACCATTATTAGTGTAATGCTTTTTGTACTTTCAATGATCATGCCTGCCTATGCAATTGAGCATCAATTGGGCGGGGATTTAAGATTTTGTGCCTTTACAGAGGGTAATTTTGATGGAAATGACAAAACAGCCAATGATCGTGCGCAAACTGATTCACGTACTCACTTACAATACACAGCAAAAATCAACGAAGATTTCGCTGTATATACGAAATTTCGTATTGATTCTGTTTGGGGTAAAAAAGATGATCCTGGTGTATCTGGAGCAAATGCGGCTGAGATGAAACTCATGGTAAGCTATATTGATTTTAAAATCGGTGAAGCCAATTTTATCATCGGCAAACAGGATTTTTACGAAGCTCGGGGTAACTTGCTATATGATTCAGCACCTGGGATTTCTATCATTTGTCCACTGAGTGATCAGTTTACCTTTAATGCAAAATGGATCAGATTCGGTGAAGGTGATGGTGGCGGCAATCATGTCCACCATGATTTTGATACGTTTGCGCTTACACCCACACTCAAGTTAAGTGACAGCTTGAGTATCAAACCATATTTTTGGTATGTTACTTCCAACGAGCTTAAAGCAGCGGCCAGAACATGGGACTGGCAATTCACAGAAAAGACAGATGGGACCAATTCAGATGTTCAAAAAATATCTGATCTGGATATGTATTATATTGGGTTTGATTTTGATGCCAGTCTTGATCCTTTGTCAATATGGTTTACAGCACTGTATCAAACAGGTTCAGCCAATTTACTGGAACCATTAGGTAATAACACCACGTATGGATCGGTTGATTTTTCGGCTATTGCTGCTTTAGGTGGTGGAAGTATTAATTTCGGTAAAACCACTTTGGCCGGTCAGTTATTCTATGCTTCTGGTGATGGAGATCTGAATGACAATGAATATGAACAATTTATTGCTCCTGAAGCTGCTTACTATTACTGGTCGGAAATCATGGGACTTGGATATAATGATTATGCTGCACCCCAAAATATGAACTACGCTTTAAAGAATATCATGGGTGGCGGCGGAACCGCTACTATCTGCGCTACCGATGACATTACCCTTACTTTTGGTCTCTGGTATGCGGCTGCTGTCGAAGATTTTCGGGGTACAAATGGTATTGTTGAGGCGGATGACTATGGGACTGAAATTGATGCAATTATGAACTATTCATTGATGGACAACCTTACTGTAACCCTTATTGGTGCATATGTAATGGCTGGTGATGCCATTACTGAGGAAAATGTTGAAGGTGCTGACATTGATGGCGCGAATCCATACTTTGTACAGGCACAAATCCAGGCAAGCTTCTAGTTTTACTTTAAATAATGGCCAATGATTTGTTGGCCATTATTTTCTAGATAATTGAGAGGACTTTGCATTCAGGTTCTCACGATGGAGCGTGGAGTAATTGTGCCATGAAAATACATCACTACAGCATGTCAAGAATAAAGATGTAAGGAGATATCATGAACAATTTTGCATATGCGCCATTAATACCTGACAATAAATATTAGGCATCCTTCATATTCCAGTTAACACTTTTTTTGTACGAT
>Ga0272440_1003087_pt1 | contig 12613 bp, 5 predicted proteins | sample SSMMMBAug17_FD_192440 | JGI IMG/M metagenome (GOLD analysis project Ga0272440, IMG submission 192440) | Marine sediment archaeal communities from Little Sippewissett salt marsh, Falmouth, MA, United States - SSM-MMB-Aug17 | ecosystem: Environmental > Aquatic > Marine > Wetlands > Sediment ...
TAGCCATTTCAATAAATTTTGAAAATTTTTCATATCTATCATCAGTAAGAAGGTGAGTTTGATTCATGTTTATTGATTCATGAAGATAGATATTTGTTTTTTCAATATTATTTATTATAGCATAAAATACTCTTTCCTTTAAATCATTTTCATCAAATTTATTAAATGGGATAAGCCTTAAAACAGATGCAAATAGATGTTCATGATTGACTGTTGTTAAATTATAAATTGATGACATATATTTATTCATAATTTCATAAACAGCTTCTTTCATAACAGGTCTTGAAGGAATATGATCATCAAAGTTAAATTTCTCAATAGCTGATACATCTTTACATATTAATTCTCTATCAAGGTATTCATCAATAGTAATAGCCTGACCAAATCGGATATCAATATCAACTCCAGAAAAAAGCATATTACCTTCTGTCATCATTTCTTCCATGAGCCTATCAGGGACATCTTCTTTAAAATGAACAATCATATTACTTAAAAAATTTTCCCTGGCTCTAATTGGATAATAAGTAATATTTACAGGAACAATATAAGTATTTAAATCTAATATATCATTTAATGAATCAATTTCAAATAAATCTAAAAGACGCCTTGCTTCATCCGGATTTGACACTGACATACATTTTAATCTTTGTCTGTAAAATTCAGTTCTTAAAGCTAATGTTGCAACTCCAGTATGAGGTGGCCTTTTTATATCTTCCTGAGTAATCATATAATGACCTTTTTCAAAAATTTTTTTATTTTTGACCATAAGGCCCTCAGGAAAAATAATCCAAGAGGCTCCACCAGTTAAAAGGCTTTTTACAATTAATTTATCTCTGTCAGGATTTTTTGTTGAGATTGCTCCAACTTTCTCCAAAAAATTTCCAAGTGTACCCTTAAAAAGGGAATAATCAGCTAAAGACCATATAGTTCTTCCTGTAATATGATTAAAAAAATAGGGTAAAAATAATGTCTCAACCCTTGTAAAATGATTTATAGCAAAAATAATTGCACCATGTTTTGGTATATTATTTTTTGCATGAAGCCTGAATCTGGCTTTTGAAAGATCAGATAAAGCTTTTATTGCAACTCCTGCAGTTTTATAAGCAAAAGGATTCATAATACCTCAATTTTAAAAATTAGATATATTTAAATTTCATTATATATTTTTTAGTTTATAATATTTAATTTGTCTTTGCAATATCAAAAAATATAATATGTTGCTTAGAAAAAGACAACTACCAGCCTGAATAAAAAAATTCAATTTTGAAATAAAAAAAATTTTTCAAAAAACTTTAATTTTTTTTTTTTATTAATGAAAAATTTGGTTTTTTTTCCGATAATAATATAATATAAAATGATAAAGATATTCAAAAAAGACAGACATGGACAAACACAGCCAGATATGATAGATATTCAAATTTAGTCATAAATATTTTGGACTATTGCCCTGTCTCATAAATTTTTGTGTAAAAAATTGCTATTTGAAATGCCTCAATATCATTTATACTTAATCCACTTAAAATTTTTTTATTATTTTATGTATTGAAAAAGCAAAAAACTAATATAATTGACTATATCAATTGTTAAATCTGATTCCTTATTAAGTCGGAACTACATATTTTTAAATTTAATGTTGGATTGATGATTCGTAGTTCTGCCTTTAGGTGGAATTTATTTATCTGAAAAATATATAGTTTTTATCTAATAAAACAAACAATTAATTTTTTTTTAATATGCAAAAACAAGACAAAAGAAAAAGAAGATGCCCAAAATTGGGTAGTATTGTTGAACTTAAATATTGTAGAGAACATGCAGATGAAAATAATGGGATTTGTTCTAAAATATATGATTGCTGGTGGGAAGAATTTGATATTCAAGATTATCTTAAAAAGACAACACCAGAGGAAACATTAAATAAGATTAAAAATTCAAGTACTCAGCCAAAAGTTTTAAGTCTTGTTGAATTAATACAAAAAGCAAAAAGGAGAATATCGTGAAATTTAAACATTTAGCAGTAGGACCTTTAATGTCAAATTGTTATATTATTGCATGTAAACAAACAAGAGAAGCAGCAGTAATAGATCCTGGAGATGAGGCTGACAATATTTTAATTGCTATTTCTGAATTTAAATCAAGATTAAAATATATATTAAATACTCATGGACATTTTGATCATGTTGGAGCTAATGCTCGTTTAAAACAAGTAACAGGTGCTTCTATTCTAATACATGAAGAAGATGCTCCAATGCTAAATATTGTATCATCAAGTGCCGGTGCATGGGGAATGTCCTCTGTTGATTCTCCACCTCCTGATCAAACAATAAAGGAAGGTGATATAATTGATGTCGGACAAATAAAATTAAAGGTTATTCATACACCAGGACATAGCCCAGGAGGAGTATCCTTTCTAACTGATAATATAGTTTTTGTGGGAGATACTTTATTTGCTGGTTCAATTGGCCGAACTGATTTTCCTGGCGGTAATTATAATACACTTATTACTTCAGTAAAAAATAAACTTTTTGTTCTTGATGATAATGTAGTTGTTTATCCAGGTCATGGCCCTGAAACTACTATTGGAAATGAAAAATCTACAAATCCATTTTTCTAATTGAAAAATAATAAATGTTATATTATCGTCCAACTTTGGTTTTTCGTATTTCGTGTGGACTGACACGGACAAGCACAGACTTACACTTAAGATAATTGGAAAAACCAAAGTTGATGATCTCGTAAAAAGTCAAAAAATGAAATTTTTATCTGTGTAACAATTTGAAATTATTAATACCGCTTTTTATAAAATTGACTTTTTACGAGACCATCTAAGTTGGACGATAATATTTGCTTGTGACATTACAACCGAAACATTTTTATTTTTCCACTCAAAAAATGTTACACTTTTATGGTTTTGAATTTTTCGTTCTTTCTTTATTTGTTCTCCAAAATTGATTGTCCAAACGCTCAATTAATTTTTTCGCCATTTCGAAATCAAATTCATCAATTGCATTTGAGATTTCATCAAAAGAGTCAGCAAATTCAGTCTGTTTAACTAAAGGTGAAAGTTGACTCATAATTTTGCTGGCTCTGGTATCAAAGTCAGACAGGTAATCATATAGTTTATGAATAAGTTCATCAATCCTGGATTTGTCAATAGAGGATTTTTCGAGTATATTTTCACTCGGAAAATTGTTATCAAGAGATTTAAGACCCTCAATCACCGGTTTTAGTTCAGTAAGAACTATTTCAAGTCTTTTATCTATATCATTTCTATTTTCCTTGCAAGCTATCTCTAATTCTTTGGCCGCATCGTGAATACCCATGGCACCAATAGTTCCTGCCAATCCTTTGAGAGTGTGAACAGCACGTTCGACTTTTTTAGGATCATTTTCTGATTGAGCCATACAAAAGGTTTTCTCAAAGTCTTTTTGTTTATCTCGAAATTTTTGTAAGATATTATAGTAAAGTTGAGATTTATTCTGAGTATTGAAAAGTCCTATAGACTTATCAATTCCTGATAAATCTGGTAAGGAATCAGTGTGGTTTGATTTTTCTTCCAGAGAAGAATTTTTATTAACAAAGCAAGGTTGTTTAGAAGTTATCTGAGTATTGAAAAGTCCTATAGACTTATCAATTCCTGATAAATCTGGTAAGGAATCAGTGTGGTTTGATTTTTTTTCCAAAAAAGATTTTTTATTAGCAAAGCAAGGTTGTTTAGGAGTTATCCATCTTGCCATTATCGCAAACATTTCTTCGGGTTTAATAGGTTTTGAAATATAGTCATTCATGCCAATTTCCAAGGCTTTTTCTTTATCACCTGGCATGACATTAGCTGTCATAGCAATGATTGGAAGATTTTTGAAACGATCCTGTTTTCGGATTTCCTTTGTGGCTTCATAGCCATCCATGACAGGCATCTGGCAATCCATAAGTATACCATCAAAAGATTCTTTTTCAAGAATTTTCAAAGCATGCTGTCCATTTTCCACAACAGATACGTTAACTCCAATACTGTTTAAAAGATCAAAGACAATTTCCTGATTAATATCATTGTCTTCTGCCATCAGTACATTTGCTCCTTGAAGCAAATTGATGTCATTAAGAAAATTGGATTTTGAGATCAAACTATTATTTAGGGCGTTATCGGCTGTGCCGATTTCAAATGGCAATGTGAAGTAGAATCTGCTTCCCACATTCACTTCACTTTCCAAAAAAATTTCGCCTCCCATCAATTCAACTAAATTTTTGCATATTACCAGCCCCAAGCCAGTACCACCAAATTTTCGGGTAGTTGAAGAGTCTGCCTGAGAAAAAGATTTAAATAGTTTTGCCTTCTGTTCTTCACTTATTCCTATTCCAGAATCCTGTACAGAAAATTGTATCTGTATTTTTTTGTCATTCTGGCTGATAATTTTTATAGAAAAAATTATTTTTCCAATTTCAGTAAATTTGACTGCATTGTCTCCAAGATTTAACAGAATTTGCTCTAAACGCAGCGAATCACCTACCAGAACAGCCGGTAGATTTGAAGGGATATCAAACCTTATAGATATTAATTCTTTTCCTTTAGCTTTAAAAGTTAAGAGGTTACAAACATTCTCCAATATTTTGTTTAGTTTGAAATTAATCTTTTCAATTTCTACTTTGCCTGCTTCGATTTTGGAAAAATCTAGTATATCATTGAGTATTTCGAGAAGATATTCAGCTGACCGATGTACTTTTTCAATATAATTACGCTGTTTATAATTTAAGTCGGTTTTCAAAGCAAGATTGCTCATACCAATAATACCATTCATTGGCGTGCGTATTTCATGACTCATATTAGCCATGAATATACTTTTCGCATTGTTGGCGCTTTCAGCTTCTTTCAGCGCCTTTTCCAGGCGTTTCTGGTTTTCTTCCAGATCCTTTTTGGCTTTATTCAACTCATCAGTTCTCAATATCACCTGTTCTTCAAGATGTTCATTTGCCTTAGACAAAAGAGCTTCACTCTCCCTGAGTGCTTTTTCAAATTTCAAACGTTCAGTTATATCTTCAGATATTCCCAATAAATACTCGGGCTGTCCTTTTTCATTAAATAGTGGAATTTTTTTGGTATGAAGCCGCCTTTCTCCCTTGAATCTTGTTTTTATAGGTTCATCTGGAATATCAACAAGTTTCCCTGAGTCTAATACTTCTTTGTCTTTTAAAGTGAAAAAATCCGCTTCATCATGAGGAAAAAAGTCGTAATCGTTTTTATTGATCATTGATTTACGTGAGATACCGAGTAAATCTTCGCCAGCTTTATTAAACCTTGTAAATCTAAGCTCCTTTGCATCTTTTACAAAAAGCATGATAGGAATATTTTCTACAATAGCATTTAGAAACTGCTCGCTTTGTTTTGTTTTCTCTTCGGAGCGTTTAGCAATAACTGTTCCCCATACATTATCAGCAAGCTGCTGGATAATTTTCAGGTCATCGTCTTCATAGACAGTCTTTTTGTTACCGACACCGAAAATCGCCTCAACATTATTTCCACGTATGATAGGAACAACGAGTTCTCGAATAATCTTTGCATGTCCTTCAGGCAATCCCTTACGATGAGGTATCTTTTCATAGTCATTGTGAATCATTGCTCTACGTTCTCTAAAGCAGTCTGCCCATATCCCTGCCTGTGAAATTGGATAGTGCATAATCTTAACTGGTACAGAGCACATATTTGCCAATGTATTGCTCGACCATGCCTGAAGTGATAGACTTAACTGATCATCATCAACAAAATGAAGAAAAGCTATTTTGCTATCAGTCAGTGTTTCAGCTTCATCCAAAATTTTTTGAAGTAATTCTTGAAGCGTATGATTCGTTGCATAATCAAAAATAGACATTTGAGCGGCTTGTAATCTTTCTTTACGCTTTTGTTCAGTTATATCAATTCCGACTGCATATATCAATTGATCTTCAAACGATGCTACAGCTGACCATGCCATATTTCGCCATGATCCGTTTTTATGCTGATTTCGATTTTCAAAATAGAAAATCTGTTTTCCAGCAAAGAGTTTTTGCATTTCTTGATTCGTTTTTTCCCAGTCTTCTGGATGAATAATGTAAAAAATTTTTTTGTTTATTAATTCATTTTTTGAATAACCCAATATTTTTTCAAAACCATCGTTTAAATTGATTATCGTGCTGTCGAATTTGGAAATAAAATGAAGATTCATTGGTTGTTGGAAAAATTTTTCAACTACTTTTTCTGCTTTTTTTCTATCTGTAATATCATGAATAATTGAAAAGAGGAGCTCTTTGTTTTTAACAAAAATAGGTCCACTGTAAACTTCAACGTCTCTAACCTCATTATTTGCCAAACGATGACGAAAAAGAAAGTATTTACTTTTCTTTATTTTGGCATACTTCATTGATTTAAATACTTTTTCCTTGGGAAGCATATTAATATCTGTAATTTTCAAAGAAGTTATCTCTTCAAAACTCCATCCATAATACGAGACTGCGGCGGAATTTGCATCTACAATATCTCCATTTTCTGGATCAATAATAAGCATCACAGCATGACTATTATTAAAAATATTTTGATAAAACATCTCATTTTCTTTTTTGTATTTCAACAATCGCTGGTTTTCCTGAGCTACTTCGGCTTGAGTCGACAACTCATTTCCAAAAACAAGAATTGAGATCATTTCATTGCCATGACAGCTAATACCAACATCAGTAACCCCCTGCTCCCCAAAGGCATAAAAACCTGTAATGGGTATCTTATCCTTCAAAAAAGTTTGTATTGAATTAATTTCTTCAGAATTTAAATCCTTCAGAATTTTCTGACGTAAAGCACATGAGAATAAAAGCACTGCAGCTGGCTGCTTTATATGTCCTCGTACAATCGCTTTATGTAAAGCACTGCGACCTGCATCAATAAGTTTATCCGGTTGTGCTTCCATAATAATAACCGTTGAATTTTCGGCAATGGGTTGTGTGAACCTTACACCTCCATTATCCGTAAAAAAGCTGGCAACATTTATACGGTACTCTCCCAAAATATCAAGAGTAGCGGCAGGTTTACCTGATGTCAATGTCAGGTGCTTGTTTTTCAATTTTTCAAAGTTGTTGTCTAACATTTGACTATATTTCTCAGCTGCACTGATACTATCAAATTGTACAACCTCATGTCCCTCAACTTTTGTTGCTATCGCAAATTTATCAGATGGTGTAAAACCATGGGCCATAGCAATCCCAAATTTTAGGCTTGTTTCAAAAACAACAATCAATAGACTGTCTGGATGTGCTTTACCTTCGTAGAAGATATAGTTGGTTTCCATATTCCAGTCATCGGCTGAACATCCACCGAAAAATTGAATCCGATCATTTGATCTCTGTTTCAATTCTTCCAGTATTTCAAAACTAACAGAACTGGAATATTTCGTATTCCCTGGCGAAAAAATCATAGCAAAGACTGATGTTCCCCTGCGAACAATTTCCATCCAAATGTCATTGTTTAATGAAAAAAAAGGTTTTACTTCGCTTGAGTTAGTAGCTTCATTGACAGCATTATACCAGTCCAAAGAAACATTTTTTCCAATTCCAAATCTTACATTCAGATATAATGAAGCTAAAACTGTGACTACAACGCTTTGTCTTAAAGGCCGGTTGCATATCTCTCCTGCTGTCGTGTTTCCAATTACAGGCACTTTTCCGACAATACTTTCTACACCTTTCAGCAAATCAGATAAATTATATCGGACTGATGCAAAAACAATTATAACTGATATGTTTTGTATGTTGATATTTTCCATCGCAGATTTTGCAGCTTCAATTCCGGCGGAAAAGGAATCAGAATTCTTTGAGTAGCCTTTTCCGACCTCAATCTTGTTATATGCCATTTTATTATTTCCCTTTGCCAAGTTATTATGCAATTGAATTAAAATTTTCCTGTACACTTTAAAAATTATATAACCCGGTCAATTCATCAATGCTGTTGACTTAGAATTTTCCTGTACACTTTAAAAATTATATAACCCGGTCAATTCATCAATGCTGTTGACTTAGAAAATAGTACATACTTGAGGGCGTATATACAGGTTGGGGTAAAAATTATCCGAAGCGCTGAAAGCGCGAATTAATATAGCCCAGGGCGAAGCCCTGGGTGATATAAAACCACATTTTTTTTAGCCCTGTAAGGGCGAATACATGAAAACAATTAATATTACGCCATTTCAGGGCTAAGATTCTTATAAATCATTTCCCAGGGCTTCGCCCTGGGCTATATTAATTCGCACTTTTAGCACTGGTAAAGTTCTTCCCCCAACCTGTAAATACGCCCTATTCTTGATTGATATAAATTGACTGAAATATATTAAACTTGTCCAATAATGTTGAGTGAAGCTCTTTTTGTAAGATTGGACAAAATGGACGTAGGGACAACCTGAACATTATAATCATTTTTTTTAATCTTCTTGATTATCTACAACGAATTATCATTTTTTGAATTGATTTATCATATACTCTTCGGGCATATGTACAGGTTGGTGGAAGAACTATACCAGCACTGAAAGCCCGAATTAATATAGCCCAGGGAAAATGATTTGCAAAAAAAATTTAGCCCTGAAAGGGCGTAATATTAATTGTTTTCATGTGTTAATTCGCCTTTACAGTGCTAAAAATTGTGGTTTAATATAACCCAGGGTTATATTAATTCGTGCTTTCAGCGCTTAAAATAATTTTTCCCCCAACCTGTACATACCTGTACATACACCCATACTCTTCTTAATATAAATGCTTTATTTTAATAAGATATATTTATCAAATTTTTTTAGGATATGCAAATATTTAACGAAATGTTTGACAGCAAAAAAAAAATAATTTATCGTCATGGATTGTTTATAATAATATATTAGTAAATTTCTATAAATAATTAACCAGTTGTAAAAATGAATTAAATTAATTATTGTTTCATAATTCGTATCCTCCTGAAAGGGCGATTTAAAGCATGACTCAAATATAATTCGTCCTTTCAGGGTTTAAATCACTGTGGATCAATTCCCAGGGCTTCGCCCTGGGCTATATTAATTCGAGCTTTCAGTACTTACAGATTTAGTCATAAAGATTTTGGACTTCGTTCCCATATAAAAATTCGTCCTCAACGTACTATTGTACGCCTGCGGATAATTTTGATCTGGCGCCTTGACAAAATCTTTATGACTAAATCTGTAGAAATGCATTAACAAAAGTGCTCCCCAAAAAACGTTATAATCAGAATATAAATTTAAACGGAGGCTTTAGATGATTGCAGAAAAGAAGAAACCAAAAATTTTGATTGTGGATGATACTCCTGAAAATTTAAATATTCTTCAAGAATTACTTGAAAAAAATTATCAAGTATTTGCAACTACCAAGGGTGTTATAGCCTTGCAAATTACCAAAAAGCAATTACCAGACTTAATTTTATTGGATGTTTTGATGCCGGAAATGGATGGTTATGAAGTTTGCCGGAATCTTAAAGCAGATGAAATAACAAAAGAAATCCCCATTATATTTATTACAGCCAAATCTGAAATAGAAGATGAGATCAAAGGATTTGAAGCAGGTGGAGTTGACTATATTGCCAAACCTTTCAAACCAGCTGTTGTTATGGCCAGAGTTCAATCTCAAATGGCTTTAAAAAGAGAAAAAGAACTACTAAAAGAAAATATGAGACTGCATGAAGAAGTTAATCGAATTACTCATCATGATTTGAAATCACCGCTAACCTCTATTATTGGATATCCAAGATTAATAGACAAATCTAATTTAACTGATAAACAAAAAGAGATTCTTGAAAAAATAAGCTTAGCAGGGTATAGATTATTGAATATGATAAATCTTTCTCTTGATTTGTATAAAATGGAGAAAGGTACTTACAATTGTACACATGTTCCAGTGAACATAATTTCCATTATTAATGATATTTTCAAAGATCTCCATACATTAATAAAAATAAAAAAAATTACTACTGAGATAATAATAAACGACAATGCCATTTCAGAAGGTGATCAATTTAAAGTTCAAGGCGAAGAGCTGTTGTTTTATTCTTTACTGTCCAATTTGATAAAAAATGCTTTTGAGGCATCACCTCTCACAAGCAAACTTTGTATTAAACTAAATAACAAAGAAAATATTTCCATTACTATTAATAATCAGGGATCGGTTCCTGAAGAAATAAGAGAAATTTTTTTTGAAAAATTTTCTACTTTTGGTAAAAAAGACGGTACTGGACTGGGAACATATTCAGCTAAATTAATCACAGAAACAATGGGAGGAAATATTTCCATGTCAACTTCAGAAGAAAATGGAACAACAGTTTCAATTGTTTTTCTCCAAGAAACTAAATAGTGTCTGAACGAAAAAGGCCTTTTTCGCCAATAACTGCGTCAGACAAAAAAAATAATCCTCAAAATATCAAATATATTCCTCCGGTTATTTTTAGCTTTTTTTTTACATTTTTTGCTGAAAACACAGAAGCAAGAGTATTTGAAGGGTATTGATAAACAGCTTATTTCCGGAGCAGTAATGGCAAGAATTATGGTAGGTATTGATTATCATGATCATATCTATGATAAAAATTCGGTATTGCCGGATACCTATCTTGAAATTGTAGATCGTTACAATAAAGCGTGCCTGCAATCTGGTTTTCAATATTTGTGGAGCAACCTCTTTTTGAAAGATGGAAGCATCGTATTTACAACAGGAACTTCCACAAGCAAGGATGTAAAAAAAGGAGACTATGCCATGTTTTTTGATGTTCATTCAGATCCAAATGCATTTGATGAGGTGAAAAAAACAAATAAAATTACCTTCTCGACTTTTGTTAATAAATGGGGAGAAGGACGTATGGTGTTAATACCATGGACTGACTCTAAAGGTAGGACTTATGTGTTTGGCGCCAGTGTAGCTATGGATGAACTCAATGATCGTATAGAGAGTTCGAGCCAAAAAACATTACTCCTTTTTGTGTTTTTGTTACTGGTTGCTGGGATGATAGTTCATTGGCTGACCAAAGCCATCACCAAACCGATCAAAATAATTGACTCAATGACGCAATCAATTGCTTCAGGAAATTTTGAAACCAGGCTTGAACCTGTGCGGGGTTGTTATGAGTTGGAGTCTTTGGCAAAAAGCATCAATCAAATGAGTATGACAATACTGAAACGTGATAATGACTTACTTACTGAGAAAAAAAACTGAAAACCATTATTGAAGCCGCTCCAATGATGATATACAGAATGCTTATGCCTGAAGGTAGATATGAATTTGTCAGTCCGGCAGCAAAGGAAATTTTTGGGTATGCACCTGAAATATGGTATGGGACCCCAAAAATAATAGAAAAGTTGATCCACCCGGACTGGAAAAATTTTTTTTACGATGAATGGAAAAAACTGAATGAGGGGAATGCAACAGATACATATGAATATCAAATTATTCGAAAGGATGGTGAAAAACGTTGGGTCAGCCAATCTAATGAAATTACTTATGATGATTTTGGAAAACCTGTCGCCATTACCGGTATAGTCCAGGACATAACAGAAAAAAAAAGACTTGAAAATAGCATACGTGAAAGCGAAGCACGTTTTCGAAGTATTTTTTACAATTCATCAATAGGAATCCTTGTAGCAGACCTGGAAAAAAGAAAATTTCATATGGCTAATGATGCAATTTGCAAATTATTAGGTTATACAGAAAATCAACTGCTATCTATGGCCCTTATGGATATCCATCCACCCGAAGATATCGATTGGATCCTTCCAGAATTTAAAAAGGCAGCCAGCGGAGAAAAACTTGTGACAGAGCGTATTCCAATGCTTCGCTCTGACGGCAACACTTTCCTGGCTGATATTACATCAACTCTTTTAACATTAAATGGACGCCCTCATAATGTCGGCTTGATTCAGGATGTTACCAAACGTTATGAAACTGAGCAAGAACTTGAAAAATATAAAAATCATCTGGAACAGCTTGTTGAAGAGCGAACATCATCCCTGGAGAGAGCAGAAGCCATTGCTCATGTAGGTAGTTGGCATTTTGATTTGGTTAAAAATGTTTTAACATGGTCGGAAGAGATATATCGTATTTTTTGTTATCCCATGGAAGAACCTGTTAGCATAGAATTATTCCAGTCAAAAATACACGAAGATGACAGGGAAAAAGTTATGGACAAATGGAGTGAGGCATTGGAAGGCTGTTGCAAATACGAAATTGAGTATCGAATTGTTACACAAAAGGGAATAAAATGGGTTATAGAACGTGCCGAATTTATATTTGACAGTAAAAAAAGACCAGTTGCTGCACATGGTGCGGTTCAGGACATCACAGAAGCAAAAAAGATTGAAAAAGAACTAACCTTAGCTAAAGAAAAAGCAGAAGCTGGTATCAAAACCAAATCCCTATTTCTCGCAAACATGAGTCACGAAATCCGTACTCCAATGAATGCCATTATTGGTATGAGTATATTGGCACTTCAAACAGGATTGGAAGGTAAAGCACAAAATTATGTAAAAAAAGTCCACCATGCTGCTGAAGGTCTGTTGGGTATTCTTAACGATATTCTGGACTTTTCCAAAATAGAAGCGAACAAACTGATTCTGTCTAATATTCA
>Ga0272440_1003088_pt1 | contig 12612 bp, 11 predicted proteins | sample SSMMMBAug17_FD_192440 | JGI IMG/M metagenome (GOLD analysis project Ga0272440, IMG submission 192440) | Marine sediment archaeal communities from Little Sippewissett salt marsh, Falmouth, MA, United States - SSM-MMB-Aug17 | ecosystem: Environmental > Aquatic > Marine > Wetlands > Sediment ...
CGATATGCATCCTCAGAAACGCCCTGTTGTGATTTTTTACATTCAAAATCATTCCACTCATTCGTTTTAATTTTTTTTATCAGTTCGTCTTGAGTCATTTGGTCACCTTTGGCCTAAATTTAAAAATGTAATCCTGGTTCAAAAACAAAATAAACAATTATTAAATGAGGAACATATTTTCAGAGATTTCCTTAATTATTAATTAGTTAAAAGAATCATTATTTCATATCAAAAGACTTTAAAAAGTCATTAAATGCATTGACATATCATTTGAATATATCAAAAAAATGTCTTAAATTCATGACGAATTTTGATGTTCAGTAAAGAATCTACTGAAGCGTATAATACACACCACGCCCCTTGCCTTGAAGAATTAATTCTTTTTTCTTACAAAGCTGCTGCAAATGTTTTTTTATCGTATTTCTATTCCTTTGTAATGATTTCTCAATAAAAGCCACAGTCACTCTTCCATGTTGCGCTGCCAAATCCAGTATTTTCGCTGATACTTCAGGCAATTGATTGGAAAGCATTTCTCGTTGATATTTTTCGAATAACGTATCTTTTTGCTTTTTCAAAATCTCAAGGAGAAATTCTGTCCATGTATAATCAATCTGCGCCTTTTTCAATGCTTGTTGACTCTTTCTAAGGGATACATAGTATTGTTTTTTGTTTGCTTCTATGATTCGCTCGTGAGAACTATACTGGACATAATCATAACCATATTTTATTAAAAGAAGATTGGTCAAAACACGAGATAACCTGCCATTGCCATCCTGAAAAGGATGAATGGCCAGGAAACGAAGTATAAAATCAGAAATAGCGATTAATGGATGTTCTTCTTGAAAAGTTTTCTCATATAGTTGCATGAGCTGCCCCATTTTTTGAGGTGTTTCAAAGGGAGATGCTGTTTCAAAAATAATCTGCGTTTGTTTGCCATTTTGAAAAGCAGCCACATGATTGGGATGTTTTTTATATTCCCCCATATGCCATTGATCTCTGGTCGAATGTGACATCAATGTTTTATGGAGTAACTTGATATTGTTTTCAGTAAGTTCAATCTCATTGTACGATAAATAAATCAGGCGGAGAGCATCCGCATAACCTGCAACTTCCTGTTCGTCTCTCTCTATAAAAGAATATGTGTCAAGATTTTCCAGTATATTTTCAATCTCACGATCTGATAAGACTGCACCTTCAATACGTGTTGATGATCCAATAGATTCAATCGTTGCAACAATTCTCAATCGTGCCAATGCCTCCTGATTAAGCGCATTAACACCTTTCCAAAAGCCTTTAAATTCATCTATTTCTGCAATTAATTTAATCAATCGCTTCATTGTAAACCTCTTTTATGATTTCAGGGTCGGACCAAGCTAACCATTTAAATTCCTTCATAAATCACCCTAAAAAAGCGTGTTATTTAGCCCTATATCGCTCTTTTTAGCATCAAAAAGAGCGATATAGGATTGAGGCATGTATAACTCAGCCATCTACTTTTCCCATGTGTTAAAATCAATAGTTAAAATGCCATTATCATTCAATCACTTTTCAACATCTAAGGAAATCTCTGAAAATAAGTTCCTCATTTATTAATTGTTCATTTTGTTTTTGAACCAGGATTACACTGAAGAAGATGAATAAGATGAAATAAAACACTTTTAATTCATCTTATGGGCGCATTCCAAAAAAGTCGGACATTCATTGATGATCATTGAAAAGTGATTTATTTCGGCAAATCCAAGAACAGCGTAGGGCTAAAGCCCAACGCTGAATGGAAAAAGGACGCTAAAGCGCTTCAGTACCTATGTAACTTGAGGGCGCTTTAGCGTCCTTTTTCCATTCAGCGTTGGGCTTTAGCCCTACGCTGTTCTTGGATTTGCCGAAATTCATCAATTTTCAATGTTTCTCGCTAAAAAGTCCGACTTTTTGGAAATGCGCCCCTTATTATCTCCTTTGTTTTTATGTTGCTCTGAACAATTCACCATTCCCACCTATTGTGTAATAATCCGCTTCATGGCTTACAAATGCTGACATTCCTGGTTTTAAATAAATGCTATCATTGTCTTGAGCGATTCGAATCTTTCCTTTGACGCATAGCAGTATTTCAGGCCCATTAACTGTGGTATTCAAACAATGTTCAGGATGAATATCATATCGGGTCAATGAAAAACTATCTATGGGAATGGGATAATGCCATTCATTGGGTTGTCCCATTTCTGGATGAATGGGTTTAATATCCTCATTGCTGGTTGATACAATATCGAGCAACGTTTCAACATCAATGTGCTTGACAGTCAGACCACCGCGAATGACATTATCAGAATTGCACATGATTTCAACTGCATTGCCATCCAGATAGGCATGCAAAATTCCGGGTTGAAGAAACAATCCCTGGCCAGGATTTAAACAAAAAATATTTAGAAAGAGTGGGGCCAACACGCCAATATCATTTGGGAAATGCATTGCCAAGCGGGTTACCCATTGCCAATGTGTTTGTTCTGTTCTGGATTGCGCATGTTGAACAGCAGTTGCGATGAGTTGATTTTTCTGATCAATATCAAGATGCATCAATTGATAAAAGAATTTATTTATTGTCTGCTCAGGATTGAAAATCTCTTGACTGACATTCATTGACATAAAATTTGACTGGATTGCCTCATAAGAACGAAACCCACACATCGCCCATAAAGGGGTTAAGGCACACACCAGTTCCGGTTTATGAGAGCGGTCCTTAAAATTACGATTGGGTGCTGATAGGGGGATTTCGCGTTGGTTCTCACTTTCAAATCCAATGGCCGCCTGATTTTTGTCGGGATGTACCTGAATGGACAATGGTTTGTCTATTGCCAATATCTTGAACAAAAAGGGTAGCTTGTTACCCGATTGACTGGCAATTCTCTTACCCAATACTTTTTCAGAATCATTGGCAATAAACGTTTCAAGGGAAATCCAATTATCGTTAACTTTAATTTGAGATATGCCCTGTGGATGCGTTCCCATCCATAGCTCAGCCTGAGGCTCAAATGTTTGTTCATCCTGTCCAAATAATTTAGCAAGAAAGGTTTTTGAACCCCATAAATAATTCTTAATGGGGTTTTTCATTTCATATATCTTCATGGGATCATCCTTCTTGATTTTTTACTCGAGTTATCAAGGCATAACCATTGTCAATAAACTGAGCGCTTAATATCAGGCAAAGCATAAAGCAACCGATTGCAACCCCAAATACAAAAGGATAAGTAGAAATTTGCAAGGTCGGTGAGACTTCACCATTGGCTTTTAATTCCATTGCATACCAGACACTTTGCCATGCGATCAATCCAAAAAGGCCTGTTGCCACCAGGCTGTGTAAACAATATAAAACATCTTGAATATTTTGAGGTAATTTGTTTACAAAAAAATCTACAGCAATATGACTTTTTGTCATGGATGTGTTGGCCAATGAAAATGAAACAAATATTGCACCCAGCAATCCAACTGTTTCATATATACCAGGTATGGGACACCTGAAAAATCGCATGACCACATCAAAACAGGTTAGTAGCATCATCGTAAGCACTGTTAGTGATGCAATCCAATTAAACAATAGTACCCATGGATATAGTTGGTTTGATATTTTTGATTTCATTGATATCTCTCCTTAACATATTTGCCCCTTTGTATAGCAGATTTATTAAGCATTGTAACCCAATTAATGCATATCTTTTGAAAAAAATTAAAATATTTCATTGATTTATGAATCAATTTGTGTTTATAAATAAACTATTAAATATAATTCCGAATGATTCAAGGAGTTGAAAATGTTTAAGACAATTAATTTGAAATTCAAGATCTTAATAGGGTACCTTGTGGTAACAATGATGTCAGTTGTCGTAGGCATGATGGCCCGCTATCAATTTTCAACCATTAGTGATAGCATGACTTTTCTGACCAGAGATGTTTCCACTGAGGTAAAAATTGCAAACAATATTTGTTCATCTATTTTATCCACCCGATCATTTGTTGAAAAATATCTGTATCTGAATCAAAATGAAGATCGAGAGGAAGCTGAATATCATATCCAGGATGTCAAGACAATTTTGGACATAGCCAGACAAAAAATAAAGTCTCCCAAACGTTTGGCACCTTTTAAAATGATTGACAACTTGTCAAAAACTTATATTGAAACGTTTGAAAACGTTGTACATGATTTAGCCCTGTCAGAAAATAAAAAGGGAATAATTCTTCAGCATGCAAAAACATTCAGAACTCAACTTTTTGAAATGTTAAAACAAACCAAAGATACCCCCCATCATTTTGAATATTTTACAACCATATTAGATCAATTTATTACCATAGAGAACAATATTGCAATATTTATATCTGATCCGCTTGTCGTTGTTTCAGAAGATTCACATAAACGACTCAGCCTTTTATTCAATAAATTTCAAAGCAATATGCCTGAAGAGGCCAGTCAATTAAAAACAGTCCTTGAGAAATATTTGAATGAAATCAAAGCACTGGATGAAATCAGAAAAAAAATTACGAATCAGGTTCAAAATTGTTTGATCCCATTTGCTCCCAAAATGGAACTTCTGGCAGTCCATGTTGCTGATTATGGCTGGAACGAAATTGATTTATATAGTGTCGATTTAAACAATTCGATTCAGTTTACAGATAGTTTTATCCTGGCAATGATTGCAATTACTATTTTGCTGGGAATTGGCGTCAGTTTTGTTTTGTCGCGACTTATTATCAAACCCATTTCTGAAGTTGTTGATGGCTTAACTGGAAGTGTTGAGGAAGTTGAAAATGGCGCATCACAGGTAGTTGTGTTGAGCAATCAATTATCAGATCGATCTGCTGAACAAGCATCAGGGATCAATGAAAAGGCCAATGACCTGAAAAGCATTTCAGATATATCCAAGCAGAATGCGAATCATGCCACTGAGGCAGATAGTCTTGTTTCAGAAACCAATAATGTTGTCACTGATGCCAATACCTCCATTGAAGAACTGAATGCGTTTATGAAAGATATTTTTGATGCCAGTGAAAAAACATCCCAAATTATTAAAACAATTGATGAAATTGCTTTTCAAACAAACCTGTTGGCCTTAAATGCGGCAGTTGAGGCTGCGCGAGCGGGTGAAGCTGGCGCTGGTTTTGCAGTTGTTGCTGATGAAGTTCGTAATCTTGCCCTACGTTCGGCTGAAGCTGCAGGAACAACAGAAGATCTCATTCAAAGCATTACTGATAAAATTCATGGCGGAACGTCCCTGGCTGAAAAAACCACACAAGCTTTTGAAGAAGTTGCAACCAGGGTGTCGGGGGTTGGTGAATTAATTAGTTCTATCAGCGGATTGTCAAAAGAGCAGGCGATTGCCATTGAAAAATTGAGTGTCTCAATGACACAAATGAAAGAAGCTGTTCAACAAAATGTTGAAAATGCACATGATTCTTCTGAAGCGTCCATTCAAATGACTGAACAGGTTGAAATGATGAAAAACTATGTCGATCAACTCGTTTATGTTATCGAAGGCTTTAAACAGATTGATGACATAGAGGAAATTAAGGAAATGGAGGAAATTGATGCTGAATATGAATAAAAGACGAATAATTATTAAAACTTTTTTCTTCCTCTGGATAAGTCTTTTATGCGCATGCAGCTATCTTGATAATATGAAATATCCTTTTTGGGAAAAATCAGTCACACAGCCTTGCGCTATGAAATATTCATTGAGCGGTCAAACGATTCTTAACGATGCCAGATTGGCTGCCATTACTTATCAAACTGATGAGGAAATACGACAATTTTGTGCCGATAATGGGTATAACAATCTTGTCATTGGCAAACTCAAACAATTCAAGGTCAAATATTTTACAGTTAATACAAATGACGTCCAGTATATTGTTGTACGCGGCACAAGCAATTTTGCCAATGTCAAATCCGATATACTCGCCATGCCTGTTTATGATGCACTCTCGCAAATATTTCTGCATAAAGGGTTTCGTGATGCCGCACTTGGTATATTTCAAAATCTGGAGAATGCGTATCCAAAAGTTCAACCGGCAAAAAAAACAGTCGTTGTGGGTCATTCTCTGGGCGGCGCAATAGCAAATATTATAGGTATTTATTTGTATCAAAACAATTTTTGCCTGGACCGGATTATAACATTTGGCCAACCCAAAATTACCAATAAAAAAGGCCTGGCTTCATATGCCGACCTTCCGCTTTTTCGAATTGTTGGTGCCGGCGATGTCATCACATGCGTCCCCCCAGCAACAAGTTTGTTTACCTATGCTCATGGTGGGCTTAAGATTAAAGTAGATGATACCAATTTTTTCTACACCCATTTTGGTGATCCGGCCAATGCCATTGAGGATGATCCTGTTTCCATTCATATGGATTTGAATCGGGTTTCTCGAGCTGTTTATCACAAAATTTCACATTATATCAAACGTCTTCAAAAGCATAAAGGTGCTTTAATTCAAATAGATTTGGATTCAAATTAGCTCTCCTCGCATTTCATTGACACTGGCAGCACCTTTTAATTGAACATGAATCATATCATTTTTGTGAAATGAGCCCGGAATTTTTACTGGAATATAGTTGCCAGTTAATCCATGAGACTGACTGCTATCAGATGATTCCACAATAACCCATTGCTTTTGGCCAATGCTTGACTGATAAAAGTTTATCCTTTTTTGCCCGCCCAAATCTCGAATCATTTTTGCACGTGTTTTGATTGTTTGAATATCAAGTTTTATTTTCTGTTTTGCGATACCAGTTCCTTCGCGTAAAGAAAAAGGAAATACATGAAAATAGCATGCCGGAACATTATCAAGCAGTGATAAAGTATTTTCAAATGCCTGTTGTGTTTCAGTTGGAAAGCCAATAAGCACATCAATTCCAATTGCGATATCAGGTATGCTTGCGTGAATCTTATGAATCAAGTCATAAAAAAAGCCTGGCGTGTAATGACGATTCATCTGTTTAAGCGTATTATCATCACCACTTTGCAAGGGAATGTGTAAGTGGTGACACATTTTGGGCGATTCTTTTATCATTTGAATAAGGTCATCAGTTATTTCAAGAGGTTCAATTGAGCTTAATCGGATTCTCGGGCAATCATGAATCTGTAATATTTTGTTCAGCAGGTGTGTCAATTGAATGGGCGGGCTTAAATCATGACCATACATGCCCAGATGAATGCCTGTTAAAATAACTTCTTGATATCGATTATCTCGAAAACGTTTAACCATGTCCACAACATTATTTTGAGACAAACTTCGTGATGGCCCTCTTGCATATGGTACAATGCAGTAACTGCAAAAGGCGTTACAACCATCTTGAATTTTAATTGTTGGCCTTGAACGATTTTGTAGACTGTCAAGAGGCATATGATCATATGTTGTATGGTGCAAAATATCAGATATTAATATTTGTTGGGAATTTCTTTTTTGCGGAAGCGCATGATTCTGTATACGTTGGGGCAATTCATGTTTATACGCATGTCCCACAATCCAATGAACACCCTGAATATCTTGAATATCTTTCGGACTGATTTGTGCATGACAACCTGTAACTATAATAGTTGCATCAGGATGTTTACGAATGGTTTGACGAATTAACTGACGTGATTGCATACCAGCCTTTTGGGTGACTGTGCATGTATTGATAATGGCATATGAGGCATTCTGATTTTTTGGTGAAAATCCACTCTTTTTTAAACGCCACGCAATGGCTTCAGATTCGTATTGATTAACCTTACATCCCAGCGTTTGAATTGTAAACGTTTTGTTCATGTCGATTTATTGATGTGCTTTAAGATTGATGGCAATTCAATTACTGATAGAACCTGATAATCCGGAATAAGTGTATCCTCTTTTACAGGTTCATTTTTGGGGTTGACCCAGACTGTCGCACCCAGTCCTGCGTTGATTCCGCCTTGAATATCTGTTTTAAGTCGGTCACCTACTATCATTGCTTCACAGGGGTCACATTTCGCCATTTCACAGGCTTTGAAAAAAATTGAGGGATGCGGTTTTTCATGACGTTCTTCGCCGCCAATAATAATATTTGAACCAAATAATGCCTCGGCATTACAAGCAGATACTTTAGGTCGCTGAATTGCGGTATCACCATTGGTAATGATAATACCTGTATAGGTTTGTAAAAGTTCTTGCAGCATCGTTTTAACATCCGGTGTAAATATATAAAAAGCCAGTCGTTCGTTATGAAATGCATTGTTGAGTTGTTCTGGAAGATCAGGATGATCTACATTTTGAATTGCAAGAGCCTTTTTCCACAAACCTGTGCGCCATACATGAACATCAATGATACCTTGCGGATCAAAAGGAGTTTCAATGAGCAATTTGCGAAATGCATGTATTAATGCGGGGGTCTTTATATCAAAAACAGATGACCGGGCAAGTTTGGACAGAATTTCATATGTACGCCAGTCTGCCGATTCACAGTCCACCAAGGTATGATCCAGATCAAAAAAAATAGCTTTAATGGTGGTACCTTGTGGTATTCCGATTTGTTTATGATTTTTGTGCATTTGCAATACCTACTTCTTCAAATGTTTTAATTTCTGCAAGCACGCGGGTCGCGGCATCCATAAGTTTCATACCGATTGCAGCACCTGTACCTTCGCCCAATCGAAAGTCTAATTGAAGTAATGGTTCCAATTCGAGGCGATTTAACATGTACTGATGACCTATTTCAACAGATTGGTGTGATGCAAACAGATAGTCTTTGGCTGTTTTGCATAATTCAACAGCAAGAATTGCACCTGCTGTAGATATAAGTCCATCACAGATAACTGGAATTTTATGACATGCTGCTCCCAGAACCAGACCACACAATCCGCCAATTTCAAATCCGCCCACCTTATGCAGCACATCGATGGGGTCTGATGGATCCGGATGATGCATTTCAAGACTATTTTCAATGAGTTGTATTTTTCTTTCAAGCCCCTGATCATCAATTCCAGTACCTCTACCAGTGAGATCTTTTACCGGATAGCCGCTAATACAGGCGATTATCGCTGTTGATGGCGTTGTATTGCCAATACCCATATCACCGGTACCCAACACATGAATTGGTTGCTCCTGAAGCAGTTCCTCAACAATCTCGATGCCTGCCTCAATACTTGAAATTGCCTGTGCTCTTGTCATTGCTGTTGTTTTTGAAAAATTATGTGTGCCATATTCAATTTTTTTGTGGAATAAAGGCATCGCCTTTTCAAAGGAGTGATTTACCCCAAGGTCTGCAACACGAACTGAAGCGCCGGCATCTCTGGCCAGAACATTGATTGATGCCCCCCCCTGTATAAAGTTTAGCACCATCTGCGGGGTGACATCAGATGGAAATCGACTGACAGATGATTCGCAAATACCATGATCACCAGCACAAACAACGATCATTTTGTTTTTCAAATGAATATCAATCTGTTGATATATACCTGCCAATCGCGCAGCCATATGTTCAATTTTTCCCAGGCTGCCATTGGGTCGGGCTTGATTATTCAGTCGTTCATAGGCTTTCTGCATGAATGCCTGATCTGTTGGTTGGATTGATTGAATGGTTCTATTTAGTAATTCCATTGTTATTTCCTTTTTATTCACAAAACATATTTCCCGCATATTCAGATATCAAACCAAAACTGCGGGCACGTTCAAACAAAGTTTCGATTGCACGTATACCAATTGCACTTAAACAGCGGGTATCATCATTTACATATAAATCAATATGTTGTTGAATTACATCATCTGATGTTTCCTGTGCATTCTGTTTAATATAGTTTGCCGCTTTTTCAGGATGTTCTCGTGAAAAATCCAGGCTATGAATAATGCACTGTTCAATTGAAGCACCTAAATGTGATAAGTTTCTTTTTAAGGCAATGCATCCCAATGGAACAGGTAATCCGGTTTCATCCTCCCACCACTGTCCTAAATCCAGGAGACAGGTTAATCCATAGTTATGATAGGTAAATCGACCTTCATGAATAATCACGCCAGCCATATACTGTCCCTGATGAATCGCCGGCATAATAGTCTCAAAAGACATAGGTGCGACATTGGGATTGCTTTTTAAATATAGCCCCAATAAAAGGTTTGCTGTTGTCCAGATGCCCGGCACTGCAATGGTATTTGAATATAAAACAGACAGGTCGCTGCCTTTTGGTGCAACAATTAAAGGACCGCAATTATAACCTAAAGCAGCGCCTGATTTTAGAATAGCATAATTATCCAGAAGATGCGCCGCTGCATGAAATGACAATTTGGTAATGTCATATTTACGTTGTTTTGCAGCCTGATTGAGTTGCTCGACATCGGCATGGATAATATCAAAATAAATGTCATCACAGATGATTTCCTGATGGATCATGGCATAAAATATAAAGGTATCATTTGGGCAGGGCGAATATGCCAGGGTTTGCTTTTTCATAAACTCGCTTGCCTTTGATCCTGTTCCGCCTGATGCGTACTTCTTTGATAAATAATTCGCGTCAGTTTTGGTGTATACTTTTCGTTTCTTGTCATCACATTGCTGTAAAATCGTATGCTTATTAAAGCCAGTGCAAAAAACAACAGGCTGAACAAAACAGAAAGGCCGGTTTCATCCATTTGATAATATTTGGCCAATTCCTGTCCCAAAATGCCGCCAAAGATCATGACAAGAATGGGCGCAACATACATTAAAAAAGATAAATACAATAAGGATTTTGTGGGCATACTGAGTACGACACGATCACCTATTTCTGCCCCAATATGGTTTGGGAGTTCAATTTCCATATCTTCAAGTTTACTTCCCATGGTTTGACATTCATCACGTGTCTCACAATGCTCACATGTTTTCATGCGTTGTGTTCTGACCCATGCTGTATTATTGGGTGTTATTTTAAAGACGTAACCTTCTTCAGTTGCCATTTCCTGTTCCTTGAATCACATTGGATTCTTATGTAAGCATTTTGCAACATCTATTGCAAAATAAGTTAGAATCATATCAGCTCCGGCACGTTTGATAGCTATCAAACTTTCCAACATGACAGCCTGTTCATCAAGCCATCCTTTTTCAGCAGCCGCTTTAATCATGGAAAATTCTCCACTCACCTGATATGCAGCAACAGGATAGTCCAACTCGCTCCGAATCGTTTTGATAATATCAAGATATGCCCCTGCTGGCTTTACCATAATAATATCAGCACCTTCTTCAACATCCATAGACGCTTCTCTGATAGCTTCCAGGGCATTGGCAGGGTCCATCTGATACGTTCGTCGATCACCAAACTGGGGAGCAGATTCAGCAGCCTGACGAAAAGGCCCATAAAATGCAGAACAGTATTTTACAGCATATGACATGATAGAAGTATCTGAAAAGCCTTCCTCGTCTAACATATCTCTAATCTCTGCCACTCGACCATCCATCATATCGGATGGTGCAACCATGTCAGCACCTGCTTTTGCATGAGATAAAGCTGTTTTTGCCAGAAGTTCCAATGACGCATCATTGTGAATCTTTTGTTTTTCTACCATACCGCAATGGCCATGATCTGTATATTGACATAAACAAACATCTGTAATGACCAATAAATCTGAAACCTTATTTTTTATTGCTTTCACAGCATTTTGAACAACGCCATTTTTGGCATACGCCTGTGTGCCCAGAGCATCTTTTTTATCTGGAATACCAAATACAATAATAGCAGGGATACCCAATTGTTGCGCATTCTGAGCAACATTAATTAAATGATCAACAGACATTTGAAAATGCCCGGGCATTGATGGGATTGGATTTTTTATATCTTTTCCATTTACCGCAAAAACAGGTAAAACAAGATCATTAACCGATAAATGTGTTTCACGAACCATGCGCCGAATCTGTTCATTTTGCCGCATGCGCCTGGGACGATATTCTGGGAAGACCATATTTCCTCCATATTTATATTTTCAAAGACTTTTGTTTGTAGTTTTTATATCCAAACTATTGTTAAGGCTATTCTATGGTTGATCAAGAAGCTAACCCAATTACATTATTTTTTACAACGTTTTTATAAAAACTTCAAGCTTTTTAGCGCATATTCGTCAGAAAGCGGTTCTCTTTTGTTTTGATTCTAGGTTTGACACAACTTGGAGAGTTATCACTTTTTTATTCTAGGATCTGGCACAATATTTGCTTGAAATAAACCGGAAGCAAAAACAATTTCTTAAAATTAGCGTTGGGGGGTTCACCTATGAAACTAAGGAAAGCTCGGAAAATATCATGCACATTTTTCTCGATCATACAAAAACATAAGGTCGTGTAGAGACGTAGCATGCTACGTCTCTACAGCACATTGACCTCAAAACGAACAATATCAATAAATGGGGAAGTTATTTTCAGAGATTTCCTAAGCATGCTACTTTTCTAAATTACAACCCCTAATTCGAACATTTTTTTGAAATAGGGAACAAATTTTTAAAAAGATCCTGATCAAAAAAGGTGACAACATGAGAAAATTAATTTTTTTATGTGTTTTTATACTATTTTCCAGCGCATATGCCATGGAACCTATTTCTGATGCAAATTTATCAGAAATTACAGGAAAAGCTGGCATTACAGCATATTTTTATGCAGGCGGAATT
>Ga0272440_1003089_pt1 | contig 12612 bp, 7 predicted proteins | sample SSMMMBAug17_FD_192440 | JGI IMG/M metagenome (GOLD analysis project Ga0272440, IMG submission 192440) | Marine sediment archaeal communities from Little Sippewissett salt marsh, Falmouth, MA, United States - SSM-MMB-Aug17 | ecosystem: Environmental > Aquatic > Marine > Wetlands > Sediment ...
ATTTTGCAACAATTCCAATTTCTGTTGATAGACGAATGTTAAAAAATGGAGAGTACAAAGACTCTATTATAGTTACCTCAAATGACAGCAATGATGGCACTAAAGTTATTCCTATTGAGCTTTATGTTGATAAAGATATTGATGCTCCTTTAGCACCAGAAAACATTTTTTCTGCACCAGAATCGTGGTCTTCCAGGAATAGATTTAAAATTGATTGGACAAATCCTGATGATCCATCTGAAATTGTTGGTGCTTATTATAAAGCTGGCAATCCACCTGAATCAAATGAGGATGGGCAATTCATCAAAGAAAAGCCTGTTATCGTAGATAATCCAAAAGAAGGTAAGCATAAAATATATGTCTGGTTAAAAGATGGTGCAGGAAATATTAATTATAAAAATCTTGCATATGTTGATTACTATTATGATAAAACAATTCCAAAAGTTATAAATAAATATCCTGAGGATGGCCTTACAAATGTTGATGAAAATACTAAAATAGCAGTTGAATTGTTTGATGAGCACTCAGGAATAAATAAGGATTCAGTTCAACTAAAAGTTAATGATCAAAAGATAGACTACGATATTGAGTTTAATAATAAATATACATCCATATCATACTTACCGGAAAAACCCTTTGGATACGAACAAAATGTAAATGTATCTATTACAGCATCTGATATGTCATTGCCACAAAATCAAATGCCTGAGCTTTCATGGTCATTTAAAACATTATCTGATCCTGAAAAAATTACCAATGTATCATTTACTGCTTATCCACTAACAATAACAACAAATGAATCTGTTGCTTTTACAGATCAAACCCAGGGAAATATTTTATCCAGGCTTTGGGATTTTGGTGATGGTGCAACAGATAATACTCCAAACCCAATTCATACATATAAAGAACCTGGTACTTATACTATAACATTAACAATATATGGAAAATCAGGAGAAAGTTCAATTTCAAAACAAAATTACATTATTGTCAGTGAGCATCCAAAATATTTAATTACAGGAAATATTAAATATTATGGTGGTAATGAGGGAATTTTAATAGTTGATGCTTTGTCTGATTCTAATAGTAATACAAATATAGTTTTAGGAACAGCATCCTATGACTGGTACTTAGATGATACCAGTAAATCATATACACTTAATGTTTTAGAATTTGAAAAAATCAGAATAAATGCCTTTATTGATATTTTTTCTGATGATTATAATGGAATAGCTGATATTTCTGAACCACAGGGTGATTATTATACAGTATTTTCAAATACTGATCTTCAATGTGATATTTTACTTGAAGAACTAAAAGTAGAGTTTCAAGGTAAGGTTTCATACCAGGGAGACTCTTGTGGAAGTATAATTGTTCAAATTCAAAAGTTAAAAGATGCTAAAGAAATTGCCAGCCAAATCCTTGAATGGTGTCCAGATATGAAAAACATAAATTTTTTATTTAAACTGCCAGCTGGAATTTTTAAACTGGTTGCTTTTATGGATGTCAATGAAAATGGGCTGTATGATAATAATGAAGATTTACTAACACTTCCAGATCCAATAACAATAACAACTGTTTCATATGAATTATCACAACCAATTATCATTCCAATGCAACATAATGATAAATCAGGAGTTGCAATTGATATGGATTATGAAACCCACGATTATGAGGATGTGTTTTCATTAAAGGATATTGAATCAAGTATAAGTGCATCAAAGAATGATGAACTGTGGGTTAGTGTAGTTGCTCAGCAAACTAATAATCTTGATACTTACCAGGTAGAGATCATTTTTGATCCAGACAGATTAGAGTTTGTTAGCAGTGCTGAGGAAAATACATTTTTAAATATTAATAATATTTTAAAGAAAAATCAGGGTGAAACTATTGGATTTCAGGCATTGGAAAAAAGATCAGGTAATATTAATATTTCAAATTCTCTTGTTGGATCAGACTGTGATAAGGCACCTGAAGGTTCTGGAGTTTTAGGATTATTAAAATTTAAATTACTTGATGATGAACCTGAAAATAGCCTTACCCTTAAGAATACATTTTTTGTTAACTGCAATAATGATAAACAATCAATAACAAAATTATCGCACGCTGCATTTAATAAATGTCCACAATGGGATTTTTTCATAGATTCAGATGGCATAATTAATTATCTTGATCTCTCTCTTTTTGCTGATCACTGGTTATATACAGAAGATAGAAAAGATTGGGATTCAAAGTTTAATTTACACACAAGTCCTGATGAAATTACTGGAAAACAAATAATAAATTTCATGGATTTGGGAGTATTGGCTGATCACTGGTTAGAAAAAAGCCCATGTAAAAAATAAATTTTTAACAATGCATAAATAGGAGGATTTAAAATGAGATCAATTAGTTTAATATATATATTCATTTTATTAGTAACAATAACAACTCAGTCAATTGCTGGGTCAAATAAATTGCCTGGGTGTGCAATTGATTTGGATATAACAACAAAATCATATGAGTCAGGAGTAAGCTCCATTGACATAGAAAATAATCGAGTTTTTTATACAAATGATTCAATTTATATAGCAATAATTGCACAAAATGTATCAAATCTTGATACATACCAGGCTGCTTTGCATTATGATGACTCAAAATTAGAATTTATTGGAGGCTTTGAAGATATACCAATATTTGGAGTAATTAATATCTTAAAACAAAATGCAGGTAATACACTTGGTTTTCAAGCTGTTAAATTGAATAATGGTGTTATTACTTTAGCAAATTCCTTAATTGGTAATAATATATCAGATGCTCCTGAAGGTAGTGGTGTTATTGGTGTTATTGGTTTTAAAATTCTTTCAAAAGGGGAATGTTCATTAAAACTTGATAATGTTTATTTTGTTGATTCTTTGGGTAACAAAGAAAAGGTTATTAATCTTAACAATTCTAAATTGATCATTAAATAAATAAATGATTATTAAATAAATAAGTAATCCATAACAGGTAGTGATTTGCAATTCTCCTCTCTAACGCTGGCGGCTCAGAAATCAAATACTTGAAATAATCTGAGCAGCAAGTGTCAGCCAGGGGAAGAAAATCACTGCTAATTATGGATTACCAATAAATAAAGCTAAGAAAGGAAAAAAATAATGAATAAACTTAATATTTTAAAAATAAATAAATATTTATGGATTACTTTCATAGTTCTGTTAACCATAAATCAGAATGTTTGGGCAGGCCCCAATTTGAATGCTGCCTGTTATTTGGATCTTGATTATACAACCAGACAATATGATTCAAATAATATGGAAAAAGACATTGAATCAAAAAAAACAATTAATGAAGGTGAAGAAATATACGTAACAGTTGTGGCTCATAATGTAAGTAATTTGGATACATACCAGGTAGAATTATCTTATGATCCATCAAGAATGCAATTACTTGATAAATATGAAGATATTCCTTTTATTGGAATAAATAATTTACTTAAAGCCAATAAGGGGCAGACAGTTGGGTTTCAAGCAGCTATAAAAGAACCTGGTTTAATTAATATTTCAAATGCATTGGCAGGAAAAAATCATGAAGAAGCACCTGAAGGTTCAGGCATAATTGCTATTTTAAAATTTAAGGTTTTGGATAATAAAGCAAATAACATATTAACTCTTTCTAACGTTTATTATGTTAATTCTAATGAAATAAGTGATAAAATTACAAATCTTAAACATGCAGTATTTAACCCTGATATTGAAAAAAATAATCCTCCAATTGCAGTTGATGATAAATACTATATACTCTGCAATACACAAACTCAGATTCAATTGCTAGAAAATGACAGTGATACTGATGGAGATGATTTAGAAATTATTAATTATACAAGTCCTAAAAATGGAACAATAAATAAAGATGCCAATCATTATACTTATACCCCAAATAAGGATTTTATTGGTATGGATTCATTCATGTATACTATAAGTGATGGAAATGGGTATACAGCTTCAGCAAATGTATCTATTGATATATATTCAAACCAATTAAGGTTAGAATTGAATAAAGTCCAGGCAATTACAAATAATACTGCATCATTTTCTATGATGTTACTAAATCCTGAAAAAAAAGATATCAAAGGAATTTATGCTGTTTTAAACTATGATGAATCCTTAATTAAAACTAATCAGGTAACTTTAAATAACAGTGAGCTTGAAAATAGCAACTATACAATTCAATATAGCGACAGTAATGGTGAAATGATTATATCTATATATTCAAACACCAACTCATATTTTAATGCATCAGGTATGATTGCTAATCTTATTTTTGATGTTGTAGGTAATTGTGGAAAAGATGTTAATCTTGCATTCAACAAATCAGAAATAAATGAATTGCAGGTTGATTCTTTAGATGGTAATCTTAAAATAATTAGCACCCCTACAATTACAAATATTGATGATCAAAATATTTTAGAAGATAATTCAACTGAAACCATTGCTTTTTCAATAACTGATTGTGATAATGATAATCATAAGGTTGTTTACAATTCAGATAATATAGACCTGATACCAAATAATGATTCTAACATACAAATAATTGGAAGTGGAAATCAAAGAAAAATTAAAATTATTCCAGTTCATAATAAATCTGGATCATCAACTATTGTATTAACTGCAATAGATGATGATGGATTAACAGCTTTAACATCATTTAAGGTCAATGTTAGCCCTGTTAGCGATAAGCCAGATTTAATAGTAGATTCACAGGCAAAAGGAATCGCAAACACAGACATTCCTTTAAATATTCAAGCTTCATTAAATGATTTAGATGGTTCAGAAAGTATATCTGTGAAAGTCTCAGATATTCCAACAAAAGCAAAGCTAACAAAAGGAAAGGTAAACCCAGATGGTTCATGGGATTTAAGTATTTTAAATCTTAATCAATTGAATATTATTCCTCCTGAAGATTTTGTTGGAAGTTTTACAATAACAGTATCTGCTACTTCCGAAGAAATTGATAATGATGATAAGGCTATAGTATCTGAAACTATTGAAGTTATATGCTCAGGATATGAAATTTCAGGAATTATTAAATATTATTCAGAAGATAAACCTGTTAGAAATGTTAAGCTTATTCTAAAGGGTGAAAAAACATATAATGTTTTGACTGACTCAAATGGCAGATATAGCATTAAAAGTGTAATTCCTGGTGATTATGAACTTGTACCAGAAAAAAAGGATGATTTAGGTGGTTTAAGCAATACAGATGCAGGTTATATTGGTTTAAGCATTATTAAAAAATTTGATCTTAACTATATGCAGAAAATCGCTGCTGATGTTACACAAAATAAAAGCATAAGGCCAACTGATGCTTCAAATGTTTCTGTTGCTGCAACTCCCGGTAATGGAGTTGATTGTGTAAATGAAAACTGTGTTAATTGGGTATTTTTAACTGATAAAGTAGACAAACCTATCAGCCTTTCTTATACCAGTAAACGTCAATATCCAGCATTAGATTCAAATAAAGATAATCAGGATTTTATTGCTATAAGGTTAGGTGATGTTAATGGTAATTGGAATGTTTCTGAAGAATAATTAATAAAAGCCTGGATTTTCAGAATTCTGAGAAAATCATGATTTAAACTCGTATATAAACATTGAAAGTTTTATTAATCATGAAAATCTTATTAATAATGAAAATCTTATTAATAATGAAAATCCAGTTAATCATGAAAATCCAGTTAATCATGAAAATCCAGGCTAATTTGTATCTTCTTTAAATTTCGGGGCAAGGTTGGAGTCCCAAATCTTTAGATTTGGGAGTCAATAGTAAACAATGAAATGAATTTAAAAAATAACTGACGCCCAAATCTAAAGATTTGGGACTCCAGTGCCTGGTTACCCTGAAATTTAAAGAAGATACGCTAATTTTTGAAAAAAGGAAATAATGATGCACAATAAAATACTTGATATAATAAATATGAATAAAATGGTTAACATTATTTTTTTGAATTTCCTCTTATGCTTTATATTAAGAATTGATTCTTATTCAAATGAACTACCAAAGATTGAAGTAAAACAAGGGTCGTTAAGTATCCCAATTTATATAGATCAACAAGAGCCAGGCATTATTGGTGTTGATATAACAGTTACTTATAATAAGAATAAGTTCAATTTAATTGGAGCAAATATAAAAGGAGGTATTCTTGAAAAGCATTATTCAATTAATTCTGGAACATTAAAAGATGGTGAGATATCACTAGGAATTTATGCAATAAATAATATAGTATCAGGTTCTGGAATAATTGCATTTATTGATTTATATTGCATTGGACAGATTAATACAACCTCTAATATTGTGATAACAAAATATTTATGCAATGATAATAATGCAAAAGGCGGAATTTATGTTAATAATTCTTTTTATAATAAGCTTGATATGGTTATTCAACCTTTTGAACTTGAAGATATTATTGATGGTTTGAAAGTATTAACAGGTATTGAAATAAACCAATATAATGATTCAGTTGGAATTGTTCAAAACAAATATAGTATTAAAGATACATTAAAAGCATTAAGATTTATTTCTTTTATAAATAATGAAAATTAGTTTTTATTTGACGAATGTAGGGGCGAACCTTATGTTCGCCCAACCTTGTGTTCGCCCTTTTTATAGCGAACATCATTAGAGAAATGGCGAACATAAAGGTCGAATACAAAGGGCGAACGTAAAGGGCGAACACAAGGTTCGCCCCTACAGGACATTGTATGGTATATTTGGACGAATTATGTTGAGAATCCGGAAAAAAATAATTAAATACTTATTACTTCGTTAATCAATTAAATAGGGTTGAATAAAACGTTTTGAAAGTAAGAATTTCTTGCAATTTTTTCTGAAAATGTTTTATTTAGGAAACAATTAACCCATGAAAAAATGATGATGGAGTAATTAAATTTATGAAAAATCATACAAATACTGATCAAAGTAAAGAACTTCGAATTCTAAGAAATTGCCTTGATAATGATGATTGTGAAGAATTTGTCAAGCAATATCACAAATTGATTATTAAAACTATTCAAAGAATACATGAAAAATGTCGTGTAACGCTTACCAGTGATGATTTAGATGATATGGTTGGTGAAGTTTTTGTTCAAATTTTTGATAATGATTGCAAAAAACTTCGCCTTTATGATGAAAATAAAGGCGCAAAATTATCAGTTTGGATTTATTTTATTGTACAATCCACTGTTTATAATTGTTTACGAAAAAGAAGAATTAACTATATTTTATACTCTGATATGAATAACGAAATTAAGGAATATTTGAAGAACAAAGCTTTTGAAACAGAATTAACCATAGAACAACATGTTGATTTAGAAAAAGCAATGAAGAGTTTAAACTCAAAAGATATTGTTATTATGAAATTAGCCTATTATCAGGGATTATCTTCAAAGGAAATTGGAAAAATTCTTGATATGGAGGCGCGAAGTATAAATAATAGGAAAGTTAATATAATTAAGCAATTAATTTCATTTATTAATTAATGTCTATACAAAAAAGGCCTTTTTCGCCAATAACCATAATTAATAATTTTTTCATGTTTAATTCAATAAAAGAGGAGTTGAAATAATGAAAACGTCATGTCCAGATGAAACTATACTTGCAAGATTCCTTGAAAAAAAACTTTCTAATGAACAAAAGGAAAGTATTATAAATCATCTTGCAATATGTGATCATTGTTTGCAAAAGGTGGCCTTTTCAAGTAGTTTTTCAAAAGATGAAGAGCTAATGAAACTGGAACAGGTAACAATATCAGATGAACAAGCTAAATCAATTCTACTTAATACAAAACAGAAAAAATATTTAACAAAAATAAAAAAATCTATTTTACATGCAAGTTCAATTGTTGAAAAATGGTTTCAGGATAAAATATATAATATTAAGAGAGGATCAGAAATCCAATTTTCAAACAACATACAGTATAGCTATGCAACAGTAAGAAATAAAAGTGACAAATCTTCTGATAATATATGTATTAAAGAAATAGAATCAGTTACAATAGAATTACATATTTTATCAACAACTATGAATAAAAATGAGCTTCAGTTAAATATATCCTTATCAGATAAAAAATGGGAAGACTCAAGGATTTATTTAAAACATTACATGGGAAGGCTTATTTCATCACGAACAATTACAAAAGAACCAATAGTATTTAAGAATCTTCTTGATGGAAAATATATTTTAGAGTTTATCAAAACAGTAGATATGGTTAATAACTCTAAGGAGATTAATAATAATATTAAATTCATATTTGATATTTATCAGGGCAAGGCAAGCATACTTGATGATAAATGATGTTAAATTAATGAATACTCATTCATTCAAATTCAAAGGCTTATAAAATTAGCCCCATAGCAAAGTCTATTTATTATGAAAATAACAAACAACATATATCTTGAAGCATCACATAGTGGTAATAAATTACAAATTGGATTACGCACTCAAGGCGATGCTGTTTGGAATTACGAATACGTCCTTATTTCTCTTGATAATATTCAAAATAGCTGCCAATCAATTATTGAGATAATGAATAAAACAAGCAGGCGTGGTGCCAATTCTCAAACATTATCAAGTTTAAAAAAAAAGGGAACCCAGCTTTGTGACTTATTAATTCCTACTGATTTTAAAGAGTTTTTGAGAAATTCCAATGCAAAACATCTCTTAATTTATATTGATGATCATCTTGTTCAAATACCCTGGGAATTATTATGTGTTGGCGATCAGTTTTTTTGTGAACGATTTTCTATGGGTAGATCTGTAAAAATAAAACAAAAACTAAAAACCAATATTGAAAGAGTTCTTACAAAACCAATTACTTTATGGATCATATGCAACCCAGATAAAGACCTTGAAAAACCTGGTTGGGAAGTCACAGAAATTTGTAAACAAATAGATATAACAAATAAGCAATATGGAAGAAAAATTGAAGCATCTCTTGATGTTGAACAATCACCTGATGATGTAAAAACAAGTATCAAGGAATATGATTTTGTTCATTATGCAGGTCATGGCGATTATAATTCAACAAGTCCTGGAAAAAGTGGCTGGCGGCTTTTAGATGGTATTTTTATGGGTAATGATATTGAACAAATTTCTGGTGGTACACCAATGCCAGCACTTGTTTTTTCTAATGCTTGTCAATCAACAAGAACAGAAAAATGGGAGAATAATGAGTTTACTAATAAAGGATCTTTTGGTCTGGCAAATTCATTTATGAGGTCTGGTGTTAAGCACTATATTGGTCCATTTTGGGATATACCAGATGAACCTGCAAGTGAGTTTTCAATTCAATTTTATAAATATCTTATTATGGGTAATTCTGTTGGAAATGCTATTAAAAAAACAAGAATTGAGATGTTAAATAATAACAAATGTGACGTTTCATGGGCAAGTTATATATTATATGGTGATCCAACAGTTAACTATCTCCAAACAAATGAGGAAGAATCTTTCCATAATAACCAATATAAAACCAGATCACAAAAAGCCTTTGAACAAACAAATAAAAATTTGTCAGAGTCTTCAAATTCCAAATTCAGCATTATATCATATTTAAAATGGTTCATTCTTCTTTGTATATTAGCTAATATAAGCTATCTAGGCTATATCACATTATCTGATAAAAATGATATAAGCCCTGATCATATTTATAAATTAATGGAAATAGAAAAGGAAAAAGATGATAAAATTGATCAACTAATGAACGAAATAAATGCCAGAATAGATAAGTCATCATTTAAGTTTAAACAAATAACAAAGGATGATTGGACTTGTCAGCCCCTAAGAATTTCTATTGTTGTTGGTGAAACATTTAATTTTTTTATAAACCAGGGATTATGTTTTGATGTAGCTTCAGCTATTGAAAGTGAATTATTAAAAGTATCAAGAGTTAAAGTCCTTGATCGTTTAGAGTTAAAAACAATCTTGCGTGAATATAAATTAATTTTATCAAATCTTGTTAAGGATAATGAACGTTTACAACCAGACCTTTTGCCTGTTGATTTATTTCTTGATATTCGTGTTCGTATAATTCAACCCAAAAAATCAAACAAATACATTGTTGTAATCCGATTAAAAAGACAAACTACAGAAATTATTTATAAAAATGAAGAACCATTGGATATAAATAAGCATATTTATGGTGTCCAAAAACAACGATTAGCAAAAGATTTAATTAAGTTTATAAATGATAATTATCCATTATCAGGTAAAATTATTGAAATTAACAATGATTTTGTAAGTTTAAATATTGGTCATAAAGTTGGAGTGAAAAAAAATTATTTGTTTTGCAATGAAGATAATAAAATTACTGTTCGAATAGAAGAGGTTTTTAGAAATAAAAGCAATGCTGTTATTGAAAAAGGAAACATAGTTCCAATAATTGGTGCAAAGTTTCATCATTGTTTTGTAAATGAAGATTAAGGGATATGTATATTTATGAAATATTACCTTATTTTATTATGTTGTTTTTTTATAATAGTATCAGGCTGTGCTGTACCATACAGGGCTAAGATCAAAGATGGTAAGACATATTGTACAACCAGAGGTGTTTTTAAAAGCAAATGGTATAATTATTTTGAGAGATCTCTTTCATGTATTGAAGGTGAATATTTTAAAGAAGCACTGTATGATCTTAATATAGCTATAAAGCAACGAGTAAAAGATCAAAGAATGGCAAGAACTTTTGGTATGCATTTTATTGACTATTTTCCACATAGAGAAAAGGGCCTGGTCCATTTTCTTATGGGAGATTATGAATTTGCTGAGTTTGAATTTAACCTGTCAATTGAACAAGAACCTTCTGCAAAGGCTTTTTATTATCTTGATGAAATACGTAAAATAAAATTAAAACAAAATAAACATTTGAAATCAACGGGCCCTAAAATATTGATAGATAAACATTTGTATGAAAATGAAAACAAGAATATTATATTAACAAAAAGTTTTCCTATTATCATTTCCGGAAGTATAACTGATCCATTTTATGTTTCATCATTACTGATTTCAAATAAGGCCCATCTGATTGATAGGTCTTCAAAAAAAATAAGATTTAGTAAAAACTTATATTTATCAAATGGAAAGCACCAAGTAGACATTATTGCTGAGAATTTAAAAGGTGAGCAATCTAATCTTCAATTGATAGTTATTGTTGATAGTGCAGGGCCTGTAATCTCAATAAAAAGTATTAATTCTTATTCGGAAATAACAGGCTCTTTAAAAGATGAAAGTGGTTTAAGCTCTCTATTTATCAATGATAAGAAGGTAGATATACCTGATGGTAAATATTTTAATTTTAAAGCCTCAAAATTAGATATCTCAAAGGAACTAACAATTATTGCAAATGATGTACTTGGAAATAAGTCTGAGATTATTTTAAAGAAAAAAGCAATTGATAAATTATTTAAAAACTATTTAACATCAAATGCCATGTTGAATATAGCTTCAGATGCTGAAAGCATATTAAAAAAGCCTGATAAGCTAACACCTGAAATAATATTTGATGATCTAAAAGATCATAATATTTCTTATGTTAAAATGGTCAATATAAGAGGTAGAGTTGAAAGTAAATCACAAATAAAATCCTTAATAATAAACAGTGATTTGATTCCAATAACATCTGGATTATTTGTTAGTTTTGATTACCCTCTATTATTACAAAATGGTGAAAATAAAATTAATATTAAAGCTAAGGATGGTTCCGATCATGTTCTTGAAAGGAATATTGTTATAATTAAAAAGATTCCTTCGCACTATAATTATAATGAACGATATAAGATAGCTGCTCATGACTTTTCTAATATGTATTGGTTTGAAGAACCTGGATTATTGTATTATCTATATTCAAATATTATAAAAGGATCTAACAAAAAAAGAATAACAGGTGATTTTGTTAGAGACGTTTTTAATGCACATGCTAAAAAGCGTAATCGTTTTTACATAATTGATAGAAATATTTTTGAGCCTTCTCATGCCTCACTTTTTGGAAAAATAAGAATAACCAGGGTTGGTATTGAATTATCAGCAAGGTTAATAGATAATAAAACATCAGAAGTTCTTGCAAACAAAGGCGTTGTTAAAGATGTTTATTATCCAAAAAAGTCATTATCAGAGATAAAATCAATGATAAAAGAACTTTATGAAAAGTTTCATAAGGAATTTCCTGTTGCACATGGTGAAATTTTGGAATTACAAGGAAAATCATTTTTATGCTCATTAAACAATGATCAAATAAGAATGAACTGGCCTATAATTATTTATAATGAAACAAAATTAGATAATAATCTTGGATACCAGACAAATATTATTTCACAGGCAATTATATCTGGTGAAACAAAAATTGGTTATGAAGCAATCTGTAATAATAGTAATTTCATTAAATCTGGGTATAAAATAATAACAAGATAGTTTATTACAGTGCTTGAAGTTTTTTTCCATTTGGTTTTAATTAACCTAATTCTTTTTTTTAGTTAAAATTTTTTGGCGATATAGTTTTTCAAGTGTTTATGTAACTAATGGTATATTTAACTCCTATAAAATAAATAATATTTATAATATTTAGGAAAAAATGTTATCATATTT
>Ga0272440_1003090_pt1 | contig 12610 bp, 11 predicted proteins | sample SSMMMBAug17_FD_192440 | JGI IMG/M metagenome (GOLD analysis project Ga0272440, IMG submission 192440) | Marine sediment archaeal communities from Little Sippewissett salt marsh, Falmouth, MA, United States - SSM-MMB-Aug17 | ecosystem: Environmental > Aquatic > Marine > Wetlands > Sediment ...
TTAATTTTCAATTTTGGTTAAAGACATAATTTTTTCCATTTTTCAAAACAGTTTGGGCATTATAAGAATATCGTTATGCAAAATAAAATAGAGATATACCAGAGTCAAGATAATGAAATTAGGCTACAGGTAAAACTTAATAGGGATACAGTTTGGCTTAACCGACAGCAATTATCAATATTATTTGATAGAGATATCAAAACAATTGGTAAACACATTAATAACGTATTTAAAGAAGGTGAAGTTGATAAAGAATCAACTGTCGAAGATTTTGCGATAGTTCAAAATGAAGGAAAAAGACAAGTCGAAAGGCAAATAGAGCATTTTAATCTCGATGTTATTATTTCTGTCGGATATCGTGTTAAATCCCAACAAGGCACTTGTTTTCGTATTTGGGCAACTAAACGGCTTAAAGAGAGCAAAGCAGCTCACCTACTTTATTTTTTAGTAAAAAATCATCCCTTTACTGATGGCAATAAGCGTTGTGCAGCTTATCTTTTTGTAGATTTATTAACTTGATTATGAATTTACTTAGCAGAATTGATACTTGAAGTCTTAAAATTAACCAGAGCTTTGCCAGCATGATATAAAATCTTTATGAAGCTAAATTTAATGAATATACTTTCTATTTTAGCCAGAGAAAATCCACGTATACTTTATTACCTGGTTGTCCCGAATATCAGGACAGGGATTTTTTCAGCATTAATTATCACACTAGCATTAAATGGTATTTGTGATATTGTTGAAGGAATAAACTATATTTTTTATATGTTTTTGATTCCTGCAAATGCGATCCTTCTTATCTTAAGTAAACATTCTGCTCATTCTAAATTGAATGATCTTTCCGAAAATGTCCAAAACAAACTAATTCTAAGAATAATCAATAACTTTAGGCGTGCTGAACTTGAAGTTGTCGAAAACAAGAACTTAACAGAAATATATTCACAAATTGTTAATGCTCAGACAATAACAACGTCAATACAAAAATTCGCAGATTCCATTCAGCACAGTACTTCAATTATTTGTCTGTGGATATACATAGCTTATTTATCTGTAATTTTAGCCGTTATATTTTTCATTATTTTTCTATTTATCGTTTATTCTTATATATTGACTCAAGAATTATTAAAGCCTGTTATCGAAAAAGAATTTACGCATAAAACTGAAATGTACGAACAAATGAGTCATATTTTAAATGGGTTTAAAGAATTAAAAATAAGCCAACCCCAAAATGATGATATATTTCATAATTATTTAAGTCAGGCAATTAATCAGACACAAAACACCAGGTTTAGCTCATTAGCTTCCCATACACACTTTCTTCTCATTGTCAATGTATCCTTTTATTTTGTTATTGGATTGACATCATTTGTTTTTACTACATATTTTGAACAGAATCTGTTAATTCAAGTTATGACAATATACATATTTATGTGGACGCCAACATTGTCAATATTAACAGCTATCCCATATATTCAAAATGGACAAATTGCATTAAAACAGCTCATGTCGCTTATTAAAGAATTTGGCGATTCTGATGATGAAACTATTCCTGTTAATATTTCTGAGCATGAACCAATAAATAGTTTTAAAAGAATTTATTTTGATAAGCTAACCTATAAATATCAACAGAAAGCCAAGTCAACGACTTTTTGTGTAGGACCTTTAAATTTAGAAATTCATTCAGGAGAAATTATTTTTATTACAGGTGGTAATGGATGCGGTAAAACAACTTTGCTCAAATTAATTACAGGTCTGTATCAACCACTTTTAGGCAATGTTTACATAGATCAGAAATATGTCAATATAGCAGATCACAGATACCTGTTTTCTGCTATTTTTTCTGACTTTTATCTTTTTGATAAATTATATGGCTTCGATAAAATTGATAAACAACAAATTGATCATTTATTAGCAACAATGGCGTTAAACAAAAAAGTTGAATGGGTTGATAAACATTTCAGCACTAAAAAGTTATCAACCGGGGAACGCAAAAGATTGGCACTTATTGCTGCTTTGCTTGAAGATAGGCCTATTTATGTTTTTGATGAATGGGCAGCAGATCAAGATACATATTTTCGTCATTATTTTTATGAAACGCTATTACCATTATTAAAGCAACAGGGAAAAACAGTTATTGTGGTAACTCATGATGATACTTTTTTTCATCTTGCGGATCAACACATAAGATTGAATTATGGACAACTGGAAAACAAATAATAAAAGTACAAAATATGCCGACAAAAATCTCCGAAATGCGCTGATATATTTTTGGAATAAAGAATATTATATTATCAGGCAATTAATATTAAAAGCGTTTCTGCTAATATCTTGCGGACCAATACTAGCGGTCATCGCATATGTAGCAATTAGAATACCTGATTATGAGTCAAAAGGCCAGTTGTTCGCGATTTATATTATTATTATCACTATATATATTTGTTTATTTAAAAATTACTATGAAAGTTTGATCTTTACAGTTGAAAAATATATTACAATAATTCGCATCAATGTGATGGATAGAATAAGAAAAGCTGAATTAATTTCATTTGAAGAAATAAGTTCGGAAAAAATTTACTCGGCTTTGACATTTGATATTATGTCAGTATCAGAGGTTTCACATTCAATTGCACTTGGGATAATTTCTATATTTCTGATAATTGATTTGATGTTCTACCTGGCATATTTATCCTGGCAAGCGTGTTTACTATTTTTATTTGCTATTTTTTTAGCAAGTTTTTACTATATTAACAATCAGCAACAACTTCGCAAGGCGGCATTCACCACTAAATATTATGAAAAAAAAACATTCAAATCTTTAAATGATTTATTGTACGGGTTTAAAGAGTTAAAACTAAACGTCAGAAAAAACAATGATTTTTATAAGAATGGCGTAAAAAAGGACATAGCTCAACTTCAGGAATTAAAACTATTTACAGGCCATAAGATCACTAACAACTATAGTATCGTTTATGGGTTGAACGTGTTTTTAATAGTATGTGTTGTACTTTTTTTGCCAATATCCGGTTTGGTATCAACAGAAAAATTGGTTACCATTGTAGCAGTTGTTCTATTTCTGCCAATTGTTTTTTTAATTGATCAAGTCCCTCGGCTTACATTGGCATCTATTTCTCTTCAACGATTATTTGAACTCGAAAACGAATTATCTGAGCTAAGTAAAGAATCTAAGAGACAAATAATTCTTGATAACACTTTTGCTTTTCACGAATTAAAATATACAAATATTTCATTCAACTACAATAATGATAGAGAGAATAGCTTTGAATTGGGCCCATTGTCCATTTCAGTAAAGGCAGGAGAGATTCTGTTTATCACAGGCGGCAATGGCAGTGGTAAATCAACTTTACTAAAATTGATTACTGGCCTTTATCCATGTAGTTCAGGACATGTGTATTTAAATAAAAAAGAAGTTGATATAGGCTGTTATCGATCTTTATTTTCTGTAATATTTTCAGATTATCATTTATTTGATCGGTTTTATGGTTCAAAAGGGGTCAATTCTCAAAAGGTAAATGAATTAATTAAACTGATGCACCTGGAAAGTAAAGTTAAATTTGAAAACAATAGGTTTAGTACTCTGAACTTATCAACAGGTCAACGTAAACGTCTGGCATTAACTATGAGTATTGTGGCAGATAAACCAGTTGCTGTCTTTGATGAGTGGGCAGCTGATCAGGATCCTGCATTTAGATGTAAATTTTATGAAAACATTTTGCCACAACTAAAAAAACAAGGAAAAGCAATTATTGTTATAAGTCACGATGAAAAGTTTTTCTGTCAATCTGATCAGATAGTCAGGCTTGACTTTGGGCAGATTAGATCGACTCATTGAAAGATGATTATTCAATTGGGGTATTCGGTTGTTGTTTATTTCTAAAAAGGCCATTAAGAAAATTATCAAATTTATAATTTATTAATGGATTGTCTGGTAATTAAATTGATATTTTTTTCGATTTTTCTTTACCTACAGCAGGAAAAACTTTATTTATAATACACTAAAAAATAATTGATAGATTGGAGAGGTAAAATTTATGTCACAAATTTTAGAATATGAACTCACCCATTGCTATGAGGGTGTGAACATCAGCGATTCAGAGCTTGACAGGGTGCTGTCAGCCGCGAGTTGGCAAACCAAACCCAAATTTTTGCGCCGTGGACGGGTTGCGCGTCATTTATTACAAGAGCCCGCGAGTTTGAAAAAAAATCCTGAACGACAACTGACTGTGGCAAAGCTGAAAGGTATCGGAGTGTATGATCCCGCCAAGTTTGGCAAATACCGTGACCACATTCTCGGTGAATTCAGCGATGAACCCTTGCAGCCCACAACCAAACCCTTAGATGAATTCGCGGTTTACCCCCATGTAGGGATTAACAATTTGGGCGAATTCGCGATTGTCTACGGCGCAGTTGCTCCGATTGGAGGGATTGTCTATGAACGCGCATTACGTGAATATCGCAATGCGATGACACTCTATGAGCATAATGTTCCAAGCATTATACCATTAGCGGTACTCAAATACAACGGCATGATCTTTCAAGATCAGCCGATGGGTGCTGTGATCTCTTTGTCCTCTGAACCCGCACCCTATCGCCTCTCAGAAGTGCAATATTTAGCTGCGACTCAACGCGGCCAAAACCCGGGAGCTGATGCCTATTATGATAAAGTGTGTGAATCTTTAGACATTGATGGTGATCCCGCTGACGAAACCGTGCGTATGCAGGCAATTCAGATCCTGGCGCGGCAGACTGGCAAACTGATGCGTGATTTCTCTTTAGCGGGTTTATATCGCTATTCTCCAGAATGGTCAAATTTTGAATACAGCTTTGAAAGAAAAGAGGTGTTTTTGACGGATCTTGATTCCGTTCGGGATATTGCGGAGTTATCTTTGGAACATCAACGCTTGCAAATATTACGCGATTTAGGTTCTTTGGTATACCGTTTGATCGGAAAATTTGGGACCCCGACATCATTAGATCATTATAGCTTAAAAAATCTGCTCGCGTATGATCCGTTAGCGGAAATGCTGTTAGGTTATTTCACTGGGGATGACCTTTCAGAAGATGGAATTCGAGCGGTTTCTCGAATCTTATGGAATGCCTATTTTCCCTATTTGTGCTTACTGAAAAGGCATCGTAAGGCTATTCAAACGGAATGGTCCAGTCCACGACGGCGGAGTTATAAAATGGATCATGATCTTTTTTATATCTTGGCGATCACGGCATTATATCCATTTTTTCAAAAATCAGCGTTATCGAAACAGTATCCCTTTGATTTAAGTCAAGCGGATCTGATGGCCAAAGCGGAACGTTATTTGGGTGAACGTTACGAATATCTTGAATATTTACTTGCATATCAGGGCAATTCGGAGGCATTTTATGGAACATTCTAATCATGGAAGGAAAGAGAGTAAGCATGGATTATGATTATTTGGAACTTAAGGAAGCAGGCTCAAAAGGAAACGGAGTCTTTACAAAGAGAAAATTTCGAAAAGATGACCTGATCCTCAAAGTAAACATTGTGGAAGTATTTAATGAAAATGCCTCACATAGATCACAGATCGCAGTCGATAAGTGGGTTTCTTATCATCCTCACTTCATTCATTTTATGAATCATTCATGTGAATTTAACTGTAGCACAACAATAGATGACAAAGGGAGTCAATTTGTCATTGCTATGCGCGATATCCAGATCGGCGAAGAACTTACGCTGAATTATGCTTTTCGGAATTTGAGGATATCTAACGATTCATTGCCCTGTACCTGCGGAAGCAAAGATTGCACTGGTGTTGTTGCATCCTGGAGTGCTTCATCCGAAAAGATGCGGAAACACTATTTGAAAAAATATTCCAAATTTATTTTACCCTATATCTCAGAGTTTGAATTAAATCAACGGGAGATGCCATGAACATAGGTTTCATCATTCCTACCTACCCTGGTGAAAAAAGAGTGGGGTTGCTTCCGCAACATCTTAAATATGTCCATTCGGCAAATACGTTGCGATTTGAGCAAGGTTTCGGCAACACCTTGGGCATCCCTGATGAATCTTATCAGGGAATGGGAGGATATACGCGTAAGCAAATTTTTCAATGGGCCGAGGTCATTTATTCGCTTAAAACCCCTCAACAAATTGATTATGACCTGTTTAATAAAGGACAAGCTATCGTTGGCTGGATTTATCCGAGCAGAAATCTGGAAGCAGATCTTCATTTTATGACACATTGCGCGAAACCCAAGGACTTAACCATTTTTGATACAAACTATCGCTATACGAATGGAGTTTGGGAGACACTCAGGATTCAATCAGACTTTGCATCCAAAAACAATATTTTAGCTGGGTATGCCTCGGTCAGTCATGGAATATTATTGCGCGGAGGAGTAAGAAAAGACGAAATTGTCACGGTTTTTGGATCGGGCAATGTTGCGTTAGGTGCTCTTGAATATTTAACAGGTCGGGGAATTTATCCCTTGTTGAGACGCCGAAGTAACCTCGAAAGGATGCTAGATGAGTTTGCAATGTATGATATCTTTATCAATACGGTTTCAATTGCGCATAATGAAAGCCATGTTGTGACACAGAACATGCTTGCTGCCATGAAGGATAGCGGGTGGATTATTGATGCTGCGGCTGATGAAAATGGAGCGATTGAGGGAACGCGTTGTACATCGCTTGATCATCCGATTTATCACGATCAGCAAGGTCATACATTTTATGTGGTGAACAATTCACCGTCTTTGTTTTACCGAGAAAGTAGTGACGTAATTAGTGAAGCTTATGCCAAATCTTTTTGGTCCAAACCAATGGGATTTTGGTTCGAGTGAACCGGAGGAATTAAGCAGCCGTTCACAAGTTTTCCGGTAGGTTTAGCGACTAATAATTTATAACCGCTTACTTTTACTTATAATTTTTGAATAAATTAAGGAGATATGATGTTTGAAGGAATCAGTGCAGAAGAATTAGCTGCAATGTTACCAACAAAATTTAATGTAAAATATGAAAATGGCAAGCTGTATCCCTATAAGGGTGCCATATTTAGTCTGACGTATGAATGTAACACGGATATTTGCGAATATTGTTATGCAAGGCATCAGAGAATATTAGGAACCATGAAGCCTGAACAATTTGCCAACATGTTAACCTGGATTTCAGAGATTACCGACTTCAGACGCATTCATTTTTTAGGTGGTGAACCAACCACCATACCGCATTTGAAAGAATACTATGATATTGCGTTACAATTTAATTTCAATATTATACTCTATACCAATGGCAAATATTCCCCCGCAATTGGAGAATTGCTACGAACTCATCCGGCGTCAGAGTGTATCGTGTTTCATTATGAGCCACTTCATTTTGAGCGTTTTGAGGGCTTTAAAGAGATGTTTCTTAATAATATCAATAATTTGTATGGCTCAAAAGATTTAGGGATTATTTATATGATCCATCAAACTGATTTTGAGTATGCAGAACTCCTTGATATTGCTCAAAACTATGATATGCAAGTACGCTGGATGATAGCGACTGTGATTCCTGGATACGTTAATTACTTAACACTTGACCAATTAAAATCAATGCGCCCCAAACTCCAACATTTTTTACGTCAGACCTTGGACCGCAAGCTACGTTCAATAGTGGATATGGCCGTACCTTTATGCATCTTTGACGAAGATTTTGTCTTACAGCATGGACAGGAACTCAAACTCATCAAAATGTGTTCACCTTTTGTTTACGTTAAGCCGGATTTGAGTACCCAGTATTGTTCACAAATTGCAAAATATAGAAGTCCGCCGTTGAAAAGTACGGAAGATCTACGTAATGTGATTGTATCAAACCGAAAACATCTTTTAGAAATCAGAAAGAAAATTCCGTTTAAGGAATGTGAATCATGCCGCTTATATAATCTGATCTGTCAGGGGGGATGCCATGATTATAAATTTTACTTATAACCAATAAGGGCTATCAACTTAAGCCGTGACAGTTGGAATCATGCTTTTATTTTAAATGTTTGATTTGAAAACATTTAAAATAGAAGCATGATTCCAACTGTCACGGCTTAAGTTGATAGCCACCAATAAGGATTGACCTCCTTGTCACTAACCCAAAAATATCTAAATACTATAAAAATGTAATGCATATGAACAAGATAAAGAAGGAATTTTCAAATATCCCTTTTTTTAAGAATTTGATAATTAACAAAATTCAGAAAACAACCGAAGGAAAAAACAATCAAAACTTTAAAATTTATACGAATAGCGGGATTTTTTTCTGAAAATTTGTCATACGTCAGAAACGCAGAAGATTAACAGGCAAACAGAATATTTGATTCTTAAAAAAGTATATCGTGCAGGCTTTGGACCAAAACCGATTGCTTTTGATCCGGAAACAAACTCAATCATTATGGAATTCCTTGATATTCCAGCTTGGACTATCAAAGAAATCGGGACAGCCACATCACTGGAAAAATTTGGAGAAACCATCCGTAAAATTCATGAATTTTCACCTGTCGGTCAGCTATATCACATCAAAGATTTACTTGACAGATACTGGTATTCATTAGAAAAAATTTCTGAAATAAGAAGATTCAAATTATTTTTTGAAAGCACACGGAAAAAATTGGATGCATACGATGATACAGACAATATCAGATTTTGCCATAATGATCTTTGCTATGGACATTTTTTAAAAGGTAAAACAATCATATTTTTGGATTGGGAAATGGCTGGAATGAACGATATTTATTCTGATTTGGCCGGGTTTATCCATTTCCATCATCTGAATCGTAAGCAAACAGATCTGTTTCTCAGGGCATATTCGCAGAAACCTTTTAACAAAGAGAAACTGGCCGTTCATCAGGATGCGATCCTGCTGCGGGAATTATTATGGGTTATCACCAAACTGCAAGAAGGCTATACAGAATATTTTTATACTGATTATCGGGAACGGTGTTTGAAAAAAGTGATGAACAGGCAGGAAAATTAAAATGAAAAAGGTTATTATGATTTCCGGCGCAAATCGCGGCATCGGTAAGGCTATTGCTCTCAACCTCCATAAACACGGCTTTCTTCTCAGCCTCGGCATCAGAGACTTGGACACAACAGATGCAGACATTCTGTGGCTGAAAAAAAACGGCGTATTATTGGCTTCGTACAGGACAGACACTCCAAACACTGAATCCGAATAGGTTCGGAAAACATATCGGACATTCGGCAGAATAGACGGATTAATCAATAATGCAGGGATGTATTATTCACTGGACATTGAAGATGATAATGAGGAAATGCTGGATGAAATGCTGAATGTAAATACGAAAGCGCCCATGCGTCTTACCCGTTTGGCTTTACCATATTTACGTCAGAGCGGAGAAGGAAGGATTATCAATATCGTCTCTGACGGAGCAAAAAAGGTTGAAGACAGCAAAGTCGGTTATTCCGTCAGCAAATACGGATTTTTAGCTGCATCCCACGCTATGATGCATGCTGCCAAAAAAGACGGTGTCAGAGTAACGGCCCTTTGTCCGGGATGGGTTAACACAGATATGGCAAAAAATGCTTCTCATTTATCTCCAGAAAACATGATTCAGCCGCAAACCATAGCTGATATAGTGATGATGCTTCTGAAGTTTCCCAATACGGTGATGATCCCCGAATTGGTTCTTGAAAACATTTAACATTTTACTGATTATAATGGCTGTAGAACGATTCTGCAAATCGTTCTGCAGGGGTCGTTATAATCAGACATTTTAACATTAAGGAGATTTTACCTTATGAAAAACATTTTGCTATTAGGTTCTGGCATTTCGGTTACTCCCCTGTGCGATTATCTGAATGAGCGGGGTTATTTTACAGCTAAATCCCTATCCTCATTCCTATGTACACAACGTCAACAAATCACTGAGATTTCATCCAATGCTGTCAAAGAAAAAGATAACAGCGCTGAAAAAGAAATAAATCGGGACATAGGTATAGCGGCGGGTTCATTAGTATGTGCTGGTGCCGGTTATATCATTTCCCCTTTTCTGGGTGTCGTCAGTCTGATCGGAAATGTATATCTGACGATACCTTCGGTTAAAATAGCCTACGCTTCACTCATGGAAAAGAGGACGGTCAATATAGATACTCTTACTGTCATTACAATGGGAATCGGTCTTGGCATGCATTATTATGTGTGGTGCAGTATTGCAAATATACTGTATGTTACTAGTAAAAAATTGCTGCTCAAAATAAAAGATGATTCCCATAAAAGCCTGGTGGATGTTTTCAGTGATCGTCCCGATTCAGTATGGGTTCTTATTGACGGTGTTGAAACGGAAAGGGAGTTTGCTTTTTTGAAAGCAGGGGATATAGTTGTCGTCAAAGCCGGAGAGATCATTCCTGCCGATGGGTATGTAACAGGCGGAATGGCCTGTATTGATCAGCATATTCTGACCGGTGAGCTGCAGCCTGTGGAAAAAGAAAAGGGAGATGAAGTCTTTGCCTCCACTGTTTTATTGACAGGCAGAATTCACGTAAAAGTTTTAAAAACCGGAGAAAAAACAATAGTGGAACAGATCGGGCAGATGCTGAATCGCACTGCCCAATTCAAAACAAACCTGCAATTACAGGCTGAAACGCTGACTGATAAAACAGTTTCGCCGACGTTGACTATCGGAGTATTATCTTTGCCGTTTATAGGTCCTATGGGTACAGCCGCTTTGCTTAATGCACATTTCGGATATCGGATACTTGTTATTGCTCCAATCGGCATTCTGAATTTTTTTCACATCATGTCACATCATGGGATTTTAGTGAAAGACGGTCGTATTTTCGACTTACTGGGAACGGTTGATACGATTGTTTTTGACAAAACCGGCACACTGACAGAAAAACAGCCGCATGTGGGAGAAATTCATACCTTTGGCAAATATGGAGAAAACGATATACTTGCTTTGGCGGCTGCAGCCGAACACAGACAGACTCATCCTGTTGCTTTGGCAATTTTAAAAGAAGCCGAAAAGCGGAAACTCACTGTTCCGCGAACAAAAGAAGCCGAATACAAATTAGGATATGGAATCAAAGTAATGACGGAGGGGCGACTGATTCAAGTCGGCAGCCTCCGTTTTATGGAGAAGGAAAATATCAAAATACCCTCAAAAATCCAGGACAAGACAGTGTCATGGCACAGTGAGGGGCATTCCGTAATTATGATTGCCGTTGACAAAAATCTGATTGGAATGATCGAACTGATTCCTGCAATCCGCCCGGAAGCAAAAGCTGTCATTCAGCAACTGAAAAAAAATCATGTCAAATCAGTTTACATTATCTCCGGAGATCACGAAATACCCACCAGAAAACTGGCTGAATCTTTGGATGTTGATAATTATTTTGCTGAAACTTTGCCGCATGATAAAGCGAAAATTGTTAAACAATTGCAATCATCTGGGAAAACAGTTTGTTATATAGGAGACGGTATAAATGATGCGATTGCCTTGAAAATAGCGAATGTTTCCGTATCCCTCCGGGGAGCATCCACAGCAGCGACTGACACAGCGCAAGTAATACTGATGAATGGGAACTTGGATCAAATCTGCGATCTTTTCAAATTTTTTCAGAAGTTTGAGAGAAATTTCAAAAACAGTTTCGCCGCTATTCTTGTTCCTTCTCTTATTGGGGGATTCGGTGCTTTTTTTCTGCATTTCACTATCATTCAGACTATTTTATTGAAGCAGGTCGGCCTCGTTGCCGGTCTGGGCAACACAATGTTGCCTTTGATGAAATATAAGGCTAAAGACGAAAATACGAGCAAGGAAGATATGACATAACACTAAACCACATCCAAAAAAAGTTTTTTCTTTCAAATCCGTAAAATCGTTCTTGGATGAGCCAAACTTTTGAGTTTCAAGCCGATGCTTGTGCGACTCAAACCCTGATATCTCAAGGTAATATAAATGCTGTTCGTGCAGCAGCACAATGGTTTTATGGACAAGGACCTATACAAACAGTGCCTACTCATCCACCTGGGCAAGCCAGAGCAGCAAATATAGTTCAAACGGCTGCAAACATGGGTGTAAAACTATTCTAAAGTTTTCATAACCATGCCATGCACACGGACGGGAATTCCGCTGCGCTCCATTCCCGCCGGTGATGGCTACGTTATTCGCCTTGACTCCGTTCATTCTTATAATTGAAAATAGTCACTGCTGTTACGTTAATTTTCAATTTGGTATAGAAACCCATCTTTTTTGGAATTGATTGATACATTTAAGATTACTTAATGATGAAAATATGATATTCTCATTGATGTATTTTGGTAATAATCGAATTGAAAAATTTGTGATACTAAATAAATGAAACTACTAAAATCCGACAAAAGCACGTAATAATATGAAATGGAAAGATATACACAAATAGTATCCTAATCAACTTGTCTTACTTGGAAATATAGCGATGAAATCACTGAAAAATTACATGATGATGCTGATGTAAGTTATAAAATTATTTATATTGTAGAACCAGCAAGCCACGCATCACTCCCCAACACGCTCAAACAAATCAATCAACTCACTCAAATCAACATGCCCATTGTTGTTTACATCATTAAATATAACCCCCGGCA